>TARA_R100001594_G_scaffold93186_1_pt1 | contig 11814 bp, 12 predicted proteins | sample TARA_R100001594 | Tara Oceans TARA_R100001594 (sample SAMEA2622752) | marine metagenome | biome: marine biome (ENVO:00000447); feature: marine epipelagic mixed layer (ENVO:xxxxxxxxx); material: "saline water (ENVO:00002010), including plankton (ENVO:xxxxxxxx)" | depth 150 m | reverse complement strand
GTCGCGACTGGCGACACTGTAGTTGTTGCTTCCAACAACCAGGTCGCCATCGGTTGCCCAGGAAGGCCAGGTTCCACCAGTAAGTGTCACAACGCCGGCAGCAATCTGAATCGTTCCCGTTTCATAGGGAGCGGTTGTTTCCAACTCGGAGACAGGTGTCATCCAAGACCACTCATGACCTGTGGCCGGGAAATAAACTTGAAGCAGCCCAGCTTTGATGATCGCATCCAAGCGATTCACTTCATCGGTTGTCCATTCGATGCCAGTTCCTTCGCTGTTGCGAGTCCAAGCAAGATAGTCGGCGATCGCCACCTTAAGATCGGTGTAGTCGCATTGCAGTTCAGTACCGGCCGCGATCGCTGGGATGTCATGCTCAAGATGGTACGTCGCACCGTTGTAGACAACTTCGACGTACGCGGTGTAAGCAACTCCGACGATCGCCGTGAACGTGTATTCATACACGCCCGTCGAAGGATTGGTCATTGCCGTACCATCGGCAACGACTGTTGCACCGGTATCGTCCCTCTTGATTCCGTACGTACCCGTGGGATCAGAGAGAACGGCAGACGTAGCGTTTGTTAAAACGCCTTCGACCTTCCATGTCCGTCGAACGATTTGCGATGGCATCAGTCGTTCTCGCTGGTGATGTTCGTTGCTTCGGTAGTCACATTGACCGCCGAACCGGAAGACAGGTTCGTAAGGCTATTCGTATCCTTAACGAAGCCGGTTCCTTTGATGTCTGTCAGGTGGGTGATCATGATCGTTTGATTGGCTAACGTTGCATCACCACCGCCACCTCCACCACTAGGTGCTTGCTCGAGAGAGTTTGCGGTAAATCGAGAAACACCACCATCGTTCTCAATGATCTCATTCATCAAAGCATCAGCTGCACCAGGCTTTGAGGCTGGATCATACGTCACTGAGAAAAAGTGGTCTAAATGAATGGCCACCATTGCATCATTCACCTCGCTTTGAACCTCTGAGTCCCAAGCTGAATTCCAAGGAATATTAGTGAAGCTAGAACCATTTTCTGTCGCAGGCATAGCGTTGTCAGTGCCTCGCATCGCTGCACCATTGAGGCCAGTCACATCAGCGTGAATTGCTCGCAACACTTCAGCAAAACTGACAGCATTTGCAGGCGCTGCTTCAGCAGGGAATGTTCCCACACCATCAGACCCAACCAGCGTATTGACGATTTGCTTGAGGTAAGCGACAGCGGTGTCAGTCGCCGTTGGATCGCCTGCTGCTGCGGCATCGGCTACAGCACCCAGCACAGACGCCAACGCCCAGTCGCCTTTGCCATCCAATGCACTTGCTGCGATGCTGTCGGAATCGATAACCCCGCTAGCCATATCGCCTACCGCGACTCGGGCGTTACTGTCGAAGCCCGCAGCGGACGCGCCGAATAAGGCGTCGTAAATATCTTCTTCCAAGACTTGCGCTTCTTTCCATACCGCAAGTGCTCCGGTGACTTTTATGCTTATCTGCAATCGACCGACGGTGTCCGTGTCAGTAGCGTCTAGCGTGATCTGGTAGTAGCCGTTTTCGTCATGCGTACCTCCACCGCTATTCTTTGCTGCCATGTTGCCGCCGTTTTTGGACAGACGGATGTCAGTGTTAGCAATCGTTAAGCCAGTTTCAGATGTGGCACCGTCTGTGTCATCAACAAACGGACCTATCATAATCGGTTGGCTGGCTGTGGATTGTTTCAGGTATAGCATTTCAACTACCTAATCTTTGCATCCGGTAGTGGTGTTCCATTACAGGGACCGTAGCCCCGCCAGCTGCTTGAACAGGCACGACGAATGGGCGATCTGCTGCGAGGTCGCCATAACCGCCATCGATCGTTTGGTGTCTTAGTAGATCCAGCTGTTCCTTGGTGAACGTGACGCCCTTCCAAATGCGGATGTCATCGATTAGCCCGTCGAAGTACTGTCGGTGTGCTGCTGATGTAGATCGTCCAATCTCCGCTGGTCCGCTGGGCGATTTAATGTCCAATGTTCCAGCCACAGTCGATGTTTGCCCATCTGCATAAAAAAGGACATCGAACCCTGAATCGAAAACGAAACCTAGAAATATCCATGTGTTGGCCGTAAGCGTCAGCCCAGTCGAGTCGTAGTCCTTCACCGACCACGCCGTAAATCGCAATTGCCCCGAACTTGATATCCTTACCCGCCAACCGTTTGGACTGTTACCGTGCACGAACATCGTCATGCTGGCGGACACAGTATGCGGATACACCCACATAGTGATCGTGAACGGTGCGTCAGTCGGCAGTCCATGCACGGACGATGTCAAGTCACCATAATCATTGCTTCCATCAAGCAATAAACCTGAACGTTCTTCCTGGTGTGTCCACAATGCCCCGTTTTTCAATGTGCCCTTATTCCCAAACAACGACTGATCGAGAACACAGGCAGACCCAAAGCAGGCGCGGTTACCAGCGGGCCACCATCCGACCAACCCCTCTGCATAGACGGATGAACGGTTGAGATCGATATGTCTGAGAACTTGGCTCATTCAACTTGTTCGTGATTGTAAGTCTTGATGGTGACAGTGGCTGTTACGGTTTGCCCTGTGCCGTCATTCCACAACAATGCCTTGATTGGATGAGGGGGGATCGGCACCCGTTCAGCAACTGCATAATGCGTTGATGTGTTGGCGGGTGGGGACACAGCTAAAACCAAGTTGCGAGACGGCTGAACTGAAGCCGAGCCGTCTTCATAATTGGTGCCGTCAACTTGACGAAGCAAATAAAGCAGCAGGCTTTTGTTTGCCGTTGGTGACGTTGCAAACGACCATTGCAACTGAATGTCGCACAACTGATCGAGGTTGGTTTCGTTGTCGATTTCACTTCCAACCGTGCCTGCATCCGTTGCGGCTGTGGCACCCGAAATACCGCTGGTACGGCTTGTTGGTGCTTCCCACTTGATTTGATCTGGTAGAGCCATCTGCTACTCCTACGGCATGGCGAGGGCGGATTCGACGTGCCCAGGATGAACGAAAGACAGACCGAGTGAATCGGCTAACGTGCATGGCTGAGTGCCCACTGACTTAAGCCCATCCGCCTCTGCCTGGGTCAGTACAGATGAAGCAACCAAGGTGTCGAACATTGCCACCGTTCGGGGGTGCGTGAAATCAATGCCACTGTCTGGCTGATAGGATCTTGCGGCCGCCAAGCCTTCCTTCAAAACCGCATTCGACACAGCAACCGCATCAAGTTTGGTGATGATCGTTCCGGCGTCGTCTAGCTTTTCGATGACGGAAAGCAATGACTTTCGACCTGGGTCTGGCTTAGTCGCTGTCATCGCATTCAGGATGTCAGCGATTTGCTGTGGAGTCTTGCCCGAATACTCAGGCTTTTTAACTTCCGGTGATAAAACGTCGTAATCCATCAATTACTCCACGCTAGCCATCTAGATAACTCTGCTTCTAACTTCGGTGACTAAAGTTGCAATCTGAGAGCTGACCTCTCGCAACGCATCATGACCAGTTTGTGCAATCTCTTTCGATTGCCGATCGCGTTCACGCAATGCTTCATGACCGCTAAGCGCAATCTCTTTCGACTGAGCATCTCGCTCTTTCAAGTAGGTCATGTGTTTATCCATAGCCTCTTGTGCTGATCTATCTTTTGCTTCTAGATGCTCCAGAAACTGCTTTCTCGAAGCATCGTCTTGCTTGTTCTTAGCAACCAAAAATCCCAGGAACATCCCGCAAACACCAATCGCCCCGCCCGCTTGTATTGCTACTGTTATCCAGTCCACAGTTTGCCCTTGATACAAAAAAGCCCTCGGCCGCGACCAAGCGCAACCGAGGGCTCAAAGAGAAGGTCTACGCAGCTGCCAAGGCACGTTGGCCACAGGCAACCAGTCGAAGATCCAAGTTGTGATCATCGGCCGAAGCGTTCTTGCCTCCAGCGATCGGAGCAAGTCCTTCGCCGTCGGGGAACGTGTTGGCTTCGATGTTCGCAGCAGTGATGATGTTGGTGTCATCAGCTCGCATACGAGTTGCACGATCGCCAGTTCCGAAGTAAGCCCGAACCGTCTTGTTGATCGGGTTGTATCGGAAGCCAACGTGATACCACGTATTTACGGCGATCGTCTTCCAGTCAGTCTTCACCGTTTGAGCGGTTTGGCCGTTCTTCTTGTAGGCAAAGTCGAGAGTGTCGCCGTCGCCTTCAAGTCGATGGAAGCCGATGTAGTCCTTGTCAGCCAAGGCTCCAGCATCCGTGATGGTGTTAGCTGCAGCACAGCCTTCCTCCATCAAACCAAGGAAAAAGCCAGCCTTGCTATCGGTGATGGTGTCCGTTCGGAAAGCCATCTCGAACACAAGCTCAGCTGCTTCAGCCGCAAGATCAGAAATGCAGAACGGAGAGCCGGCATCGCCGCCCCACTGAATCCACGCTTCTTCATTGTCGGCCGTGTTGAAGATTCGAATGCCGCCAGCCTGACCGCCCTGAGCTTTAGTGAGCTGCTTGATGGTCGAGCTGGCGTCAACGTAGATACGAGCCCCATCACTACCGTATCGAACGGTAGCAGCGGCCGCATCCACTGACGAATCAAACGATGCGAGGTTGGGATAGACACCCACTCCCGCGTTAAGGTCTCGCAGCATCAAAACCTGAGCAACTGGAAAGTTTCTCCAGAGGTTGTAGCTCAAGCCACGCCGCTCTTGATCTTCGTGGAAGTTAAAAAGATCCATTTGGTTACCTATTGGTTGTGGTTTTGAAATTGAATACGTAGATCAAGAGCGAGATCTATGCGTTATGGAAAACGAATCCACCACATCGACGGTCGTAGCAAACGAAGTTGCCCCAGTTGTCCATATGGCGTTCGCGAACGGTATGTTGTCGAGCTGCTTCTTTCGGCGCGTGCTTGATCATGTTGCGCCCTTCCTTGAAGAAATACTCGAACTTGTTCCAGTTGATGCCATACAGCGGGTCTTGGCTGTCGTAGGCATCACTGGTCGATTCCGTCAAAGCCGGCACCCACTCAAGGACGATACCCTTGATGAGAACCTGGCCAGCCCAACGAGCAACGTCAGGACCGAGATTGTCGTTGCCTGTTTGAAGCAGGCGACGACAAGTTGCCAAAACCGAGTGAACGGAATACAAGCCGTAATCCGGCTGTCCGCCACCGATTTCGGGATAAGGATGAGGTGCTTCGAAACGGGTGAAGTCACACGCGTTAACGATCTTCTCAATGAGATCGTTACGGCTGACTTGCGTGTACGTACCGCTGTAGTTCTTCCAGCGATCGTACGTACCAGTTGAGATGCCGGCTGCACCGCTTCCGAAGCCGCTGGGATCTCCACCATTGAAGCCGAGCGTTGCATTCTTCTGAAGCCAGAAAGGGATGCCTGCAGGCGGACGAGGATCTTGGCTGTCGCTTTGTGGCGCAGTCCACATCGCCGTTTCCATCAGCTCGAAGAAGTCGTTGTAGAGCCCTTGCTCGTTCAACAGCATCTCACGGATGATCGTTTCGGGACCGCTTTGGAAAGCGTCCTCATCGATATCGTAGATGTAGTTGACGGTTTGCTTGGACCACTCTTGCCGACCCTTCGTCATGACGTTCACGCGGTTGGTGTCGTCAATGGCGTAGAGACCGCTGTGCTTCGCCGTTCCCTGATTGGAAACACGTAGCTTCCACTCCAATCGTGGACCGCCCTTTTCGGGTTTCTTCTTCGACTTGAACCAGCGAGACGCGAAATGATACTTCTGCAAGGGCAGAGAGATATCCACCCACTGATCTCGCTTGTAGCGATTGAGAGTCAATTCGACAAAGTCGTCGATTTGTTCATGGGTTAATGAAGCCATTTGTTAAAACTCCGTTGATGATTGGTGAAACCAATCAGCTCTCGTTGGCCATGCGATTCCAGTAGTCCAGCAAGACTGGATCTACTTCGGGATCACCGTCGTAGTGAGCTTCGTTCGGCTGCAGCTTGGACTTGGCACCGCTAGTGCCTCCGCCTCGCAACTTCCGTTCGTTCGCTCTATCAGCCTTCTCAGATGCCGATTGGCGTTTCTTTTCTGAAGTGTGGTCAGGGAATGCTTGAGCTTTGGCACGTTTGAGTAGTGCGCGCGACATGGTGGTCGCTTTGCCGCGATTGGCCATGCCGGCCATAATCACTCCAGCCGATTCCCACAGCTTGGCCCGGTTCTTCCATTGGTCGGAATTTTGGTCCAATGGGCCATCGTCAGTCTTTCCGAACAAGTCCTCGTCTCCGAGGTTGTCGACAAGGCCGTCGAATCGATTGAGCATCTCTGCGTTAGCGTTTTGCCGCTGCTGTTCGTCCGACTGTTGAAGCCGAGCTTCAAGAGATGCAATTCGCTTCTCGTAATGAGCAGAGAGATTCTTGAATTCCTTCACGACTTCTTCATCGTGAAACTCATCAAGTTGGACCTGGTAAGGCTCGATGTCGCCATCAGCCTCGTCGCCTTCCTTGGCAAACTGACCGTTGTTGCGAGCCTGCTGATTGGCTCGGTCAATCTGTGCTTGCTTCTTTGCCGCTTCCTCTTGCGCGTTGAGAGCTTGCTGCTGCTCATCGCCAGGTCGTAGGCGCTGAAGTAACTCCGATCCTTCGGTACTGAATTGCTTATCCATCAACGTGGCATACCGGTTTAGTTCATCGGCATCCTTGAAGTTGGTAAGGTCATCAGTTGAGAGCCCAAGACTCTCGATCAGCTCCACCACGTCTTCCGTGGTGGTCCAATCATCGCCGGCATTTTCATCATCGGCGACTTCATCATCGCTGCCGGATTTCTCGTCGGCAGCTGATTGCTTTGGTTGCTCTTCACTCTTTGGTGAAGGCTCTGTTTTGGTTGGAGGTCCGCCGCCAGTAGGCGCACCGTGTTTCTCAGTCACTTCAGCAGCTGCAGCTGCTTGAGCCGCTTCGTAGTCTGTTACGCTTTCGTTTTCGAAATCGTCTAGCAGTGCGTTAGCCGCGGCAAAGTCCAACTGTCCGTCTTCTTGAAGAATGTCTGTACTCATCAGCCGTTTCTCCCTGCGTGATCTCCGTACCCCGCGTCGTTGTCGCGGCGGTTCCTTAGTTTGAGCACGGCGTTGCGTGCTTGACGTGATTCACAGACCAGCGTCCCGTCTGGCTTGTGATGTGCCCCAGAAAGCGATCCGTACCTACCTGGGTCTTCAGCGGCCGCCCGACGATAGGCCGCGTTCATCGAATCCACCTGATGAGCGGGAACCCCTGCCCCGAGGGATTTCCATGAACTCGTCCAGGCACCAGCCCCACGAACTCGAGCGCTGGCTACCATCTCCGGTTCGTCATCACGAATGCGGACACCAATACGGCCGTCAGGCAAATACAAGTAGTTGCCGCATCCGTGCTCGATCGTCTCTTCAAAAGACGCTTCGTAGATTTCGCCGTCGATGTCGAAGGTGGCCATTAAGCAGCTCCCGGCAAGCTGAGACTGTCCAACTGGTCTTGGTTCGCAGACCCGTTGCCCAGCACTTGTTGCATGATCTGATTGCGCGATTGCTGAGTGCCGCCTGTAGGAACGTTGCGACGTACGTACTCGCGGGACGTGTTTTGAGGCATTCCGGACTTGACTTGTATGCCTGGTCGTTCAACGTTTGGTGGCGTAGCGAAGGTGACGAGAAGGTCAGCTTCGGGGAAGTTAAGAAGATCGCCGTACTGACGAACGATCTCTTGAACGTCGATGGATCCGCCAGCCTGCGCTACCAACGGATACATGCGTTCAACAACGGCAATGAGCCGTTCCATCTTGCCAACTTTGGCTTCCGGCGATTCGTAGTTGGACGAATAAGGTTCAACTTCGAAGTTGTATTGCCAAAAGTCACCCTCCCGAAGGTTGACGTTCCAGCTCATGTCAACGTACGCGCCCGTGCCTCGGCCAACTTCGTATGAACTCTCAATGCCAAGGAACTCATCCGCCCACATCAAGTGACCAACTTTGCTCATCACCCGAGCTTGAAAAGCTTCGTCGCGGTTGATCAGCTTGGCTTCCTTCCTGGAAGCTGCTCGATGTATCAACTCTTCAGCTTTGGCAGTGTCAGCTTGTGCTCCCAAACCTGCCATCGCCGAGATGTTTCCTGCCGATCGATCCCAGAGGTCGTAGACGTTCATCGAAAACGCTACGTTGCCCTGATCTACACCCCCTTGATTGACAACGCCAACGTTCCGAGGGTCGTTGGTCTTGACCCATTCGCCGTCTCCGTATCGCTGCAATCGCTTAGCGTCATCCGCACCAGTAGGACGGAACACAGGATTGGACTTCTGTCGCTTCGCTTGCCTGGCTTGCTTCCGCAGCAATCCGTTGTAGAGCAAGTGGAGTCCCATCAGGTTCGATGCCGGCGATGTCGGCATCACGTTGTCTGGAACATCCGTGAAGATGAGTTGATCGTAAGGGCCGCCTTCAGGACCGGGATCGAGCAACTTCAGCGGCTTCTCTTGTCGATGCCTGGCGAACACGCCGATCTTATTTAGCTCTGGAAGCCAAACATCCATCAGGTCGACCATTGGTTCGTAGTCGTCATCGTCGACCATCGAACCTTGTGTGATGTCATGCGTTTGCTCTTCGCCACGATCCCACTTCGAGCTAGGAGCCAGCTTGGCAACGATCTTCGGATCGTAGCTCTTGTCGTTGACGATCGATTCCCAAGCAACTCGATACTCGTCAACCATGAACCGGCATCGACGAATGTCCTTGACCGACATATCCATAACGAAATCGTCAGGCGAGACTCGTCCAACGTACGGCCGGCCGGGATCAGCCCAGACATCGTCTTCAAGCTGGATCGTTTCCCATTCGCGCTGAAATGTCTTTGAAACGCCGATGGAGAAGAAGGCATCAAGGACGATCTGCTGATGCGTTTGCGCGAAACGCATCTCTTTGATCATCTTGTTGATGTTGCATCGATAGCGGTACGCGAAAGGCCAAAGGTCTCGGTGTTCAGTGGAGACACGAACGCGAGGGTTCTCAGCGGCCAGGCCGATCGTATAAGTCTCGGCCGTGATTGCCAACAGGTTGACAAGGACTTCGTACTTGGCACCGTTGGAGTTGTAGTAGCTACCAACGAACTCTTCGATCATTCGCTTGCGGTTCAAGCGAAACGGACGCATGGCTTCACGGCTGTGATTGATGGCTGTGTAAAGCCGATCAATGTGCAACTGATTTCCAAGATTCAGCATCGTCCGTACCAGTCTTCCCAGTCCAAGAGGATGTCATCACCGTCGATGTCAACCATTGCGAAACACTAAAAGTTGGGCAGCCAAGAAACGAAAAAACGGCAGCAAGGTGGTAAGGCACCTTACTGCCGTCTGTTTCTTGGCTCCCCGCTGGCGGCTGGCCGGCCGATCAGCGAAGTTGCCCGTTGAATTGTGTGTTCGGGCTTGTCAAGCCCAGTCGTCTTGTAACAAGGCTATGCGGTCCTCCCCAAATACGTCAATCCGTGTATCCTCCCAAGGATCGCCGCTAGCACCTTGAAGCTCGTCGTATTCCTTCAGCCTGGCAGCCATTGAACCTGGAGGAATCTGGTCTTCTGCAAGCTCTTGGTCACCCTCTTTCGAATCGACCCACACCGCGTTTTCCGTACTCCCGACCCAAGATAGGGCCGCGCCAATGACCCTGTCGCCGTGTGCCTTTCCCTGGCCTTCGTTGCCCTTGTTTGAAGTGTGAACGATCTTGTCTTTCTTCCATTCATATTCGAGACACTCTTCCAGCATCACAGTAGACCGAGGCGTGTAGCTCCCGTCCGCGATCGCCTCTTGAAGCTTCTCGAAAAGACTGAGCTTGGCGTTGTCGTTAGCAAGCCAGAAGCCAGGCTTCTTAGTGATCTCATCCGATCCAACGATGTCGGTCTTACGGAAGTAGAGCTTCTCTGCATAACCAAGCGTCTCAAGAACGACACTGACGAAGTTGCCGGCGAAGTTAACTTCAGGAACCAGGTCTGCATTGTTGAACCAACGACAAACCGCCACAGCGACGTAAGCGAACTTGCCAGGCACGAATCGAAAGCTTGCCCATTCTGCAACTTGCTCTCCGGTCATCTTGTCGACAACGCTAAGAGTCGAGTTGGAGCTATAGTCACCGGCCGTGCCGGCAGAGATGTCAGCTCCAACCGAAAAGCTACCAGTAAACTTGCCCTCAATGCTCGGTTGCCTCCACAGCTTCAGCTCACCGTCTTCTGACTCAGCAACGTACGGTTCTCTGACTTCGGCCGTCTCTGAATCAAATATCAATCTCCCCTGAAGCAATGGGGGAACGCACGACGCCTTTGCAGCAGTGATGATGTCGGCACTGAAGACTTTCGAAACTGCACCAAGAGGATTACGGTCAAGCTCTTGAGCGATACCGCGCGGTGTTGCACCTGGTCGTAGACACTGGTTGTTGTACCAGAAGTTTCTTTCAACATCTGAAACCTTGTAGCCTCGTCTTTGCAGCTTGACGTGCTGTTGACGAATAGCCCTCTTCTCAGGGTTAGTGAGCTTCCCGCCGTACTGGCGATGATTGACCTCTCGAATCGTGTTGCCGCTCATCACGTAGAGCTTTCGATTCTGAGTCGGATTGTCCTTCCAGTCCAAAACCGAATAGATGGCGTTGCTATCACCTTTCTTCGCTTGTGTCGCGGACTCAAAGTAAGAACCTGTATCGCCACCAAATGTTGACACCAAGAACCTGCAGTTAGCAACGTGCTGAGTGGAGTTCATCACTGCGTAGTCCTTGCCGCCTTGGATGAATTCCTTTCCGCCGATTTCATCTATCGCGAACACAGTCTTACGACCACCACGGGCAACATCGCCAGTCGCTGCGTATCCAACGATGGTTGCACCGTTGTTCGGATTGATTAGTGAATGCTCTGAATAGCTGCGATGCTTTCGCGGTTCAAAGTCGTTTGGGATCATCCACGGTGGGAGCATCCCAAGCATCCAATCAATCTTCCACATCAAGGTGTCAGGATCTCGACTGCTATCAACCAGGTCTTCTGTTCGAGTGACAAGTCCCATTGAAAACATGTCATCTCGAAGCCAGCGGCGAAGACCGATCATCAGATACATCCAAGTTGCACCTTGTCCACGCGATTTATCTAGAACCAGGTCAAGCGCGGCTTGAGTGTCTTCGAAGTGCGATTCTGCATTGTCGATCGCATTATCCATGTCCAGGATGACAGAGTTTTGGTGAGCCCAAGGACAGAAAGGACGGACCTTCAAAGACGATCGCGGCTCGAAGCACCAGCAGAAAGCGTTGAACCAAAACAGCACGTCTTCAAAGGCAGCTTGCCGAAGATCCTTCTGCAGCTCGCGATCGTGAATCGCATCTGTTCGCCAGGCATGACGCCACTGCAAGTTTTCTAACGGCTTGCAAGGTCCGAGCTTGAAGTAAGGGTCGTATTTTCCCATTGGTTCCACCTCAAAGGACGGTCGCGTAAACGACCGCCCTTTGAGAGTTTGTTAATGGCGTCTGCAATATTCCTTTACGTCGTAACGGCCGCGTGCTTTAAGACGCCTTACTCTGCCCCCGCTCTTCGCGAGTTGACCGCGTTGTCGCGCGTTACGGTAAAACCGATAGCCCCCAGCAACGCCGCAATCACGACATTCCAGTCAGGCTGTGTGCTCGGATCGCCATCGAGGTGCCACTGGATCGCACCAAGGGCAACCACCGCGAACCCCAGCCAGCCCACGAGGGTGGAATACGGGCTATTTACAGCACCCGTCCGAAAACTTTGGAAAAATCGCATTCAGTCGTCCTCCATAAATGCAAATGTCGGCCTCGCTTGCTACATGCTGCACACTCGGCACAATGCTTCACGGTCGCAATCGAACAGCAACCGTTGGTTG
>TARA_R100001594_G_scaffold65650_1_pt1 | contig 11820 bp, 3 predicted proteins | sample TARA_R100001594 | Tara Oceans TARA_R100001594 (sample SAMEA2622752) | marine metagenome | biome: marine biome (ENVO:00000447); feature: marine epipelagic mixed layer (ENVO:xxxxxxxxx); material: "saline water (ENVO:00002010), including plankton (ENVO:xxxxxxxx)" | depth 150 m | reverse complement strand
CCGTCTTTAACTAAATTTAAAGTGTCAGAATTAAAATTACCTACATCAGTACCACCTACTTTTATATCAATCTGATCATCAGTTGAGGCATGTAGAGATGTATCTGCATCAGCATCAAGAATTAACTCAGTACCCTGCATATCAATAGTGGAATTGGCATTAATAGTCCCATTCGCAGTTAATGTTCCACTATGAGTAACATTCCCAGAAAAGGTTCCACCAGTAGAAGCAGGAACCATGTCGGCAGTAGTAAATGATTTAAATGCTACAACAACTAATTCGTCTGATGCTGTTGCTCCTGAACCTAAAACAACCGAAGTCCCACTTGTTGCTGTATAGTCAGAAGCATCAAGTTTTACTCCATTTAAGAAAACAATAATGTTGTTTGTTGTGTAGCTTAGAGATGCACCATTTGCATCATTACCTGTAAAAGTATTTTGACCATTAGTTGCTACATATTTATAAATTAATAATGAAGTAGAACCTGATGCTGAAGCGGCAATCCAGTTTACTCCATCGTAAACCTTCATTCCGTTGTCAGTTGTATTGAAATACAACGCACCTGTTACTAACGTATTACCGTCATTGTCTGTGCCAGGACCATCTTTAGAACTATTGAATGCTCCATAAACACCTTGGCCTCTAAAATCAAGATCAACATTTGATCCTGCGGCCGCCATGTTTTCAGATATAGTGACTTCATTTGATGAGCTACTTATCGAAATAACATTTGCGTCCGTTGGAATTCCTGAACCTGTTACTTCCTGACCTACAATGATATTAGATTTTGATGCTACAGTAATAACACTGGAATTTTTAGCCCAAGTACCTGTTGTGTCTGCATCGGTAGCCGTAGCATTATCTGCCATAGTTCCAAGATACCTGTCATCAAACGAATCTAATGCGTTTGCAACTGCCGCCGCTGAATTTTTAGCGGCTATCGCAGAATTTTCGGCCGCATTTGCGTGGTAAAGAGCAGAATATCCAGAGTTATCGACTGTTCCACTTGTGTAAGTAGACCAATCCTTAGCAGACCCTTCATTTGCAACACCTCTTCCAAGTGTGCCAACTGCCCATTCTTTAGAGGACATATCACCTGAAGATGCTCCTGTTACATCTGCACCTGTTTGCGTAGCCCAATTCTTAGCTGATCCACCAGTTCCAGCTTGTGATCCTTGAGCATATTCTTTTGCAGAGTATGCAGTATCAACTGCTGAACTTGTTTCCTGCGCCCATTCTTTAGCAGATCCAGCAGACGGAGCCGTACCTCCAGTTTCAATTGCCCAAGATTTTGCCGATTTATCACCAGCACTAGCACCAGTTACATCAGCACCAACTTGAGTTGCCCAGTTTTTTGCTGAACCTCCAGTAGATGCTTGAGAGCCTTGTGCGTATTCTTTAGAAGAATATACACCTGTTTGATCCGCAGGACTACTATCAGAAGAATTATTAGTTGCTCCTTCAAATAATCTTACTACTCCTGCGGTTCTTGTTGCGTAATCAGCAGCGGTATCTCGATGATCCAAAGCATCATCCCTATGAGCACCTACGGAGTCATTAACTGTGTCTGCGTATGTCTTATTTACTGCATCATTACCAGCACTATCTGAGGTAGGAGTGGCTATATTTTTGATTACTTTAGAATTAGCATCCCACTTACCATCGGTAGCCAAGGGCATTGCATCGTTAGCAGTGTCAATACTTTCTTGTACGATGTGTAACGATTGTTTAGCTTGGGCATCAAGGTCTTGTTCAGTAAGTACCGAAGCGTTTGCATAATCGACATACGGTGCATCCTTTTTGGATACTCTGGTAAGTCTTACAAGATCAGTGCTTTGTGGATTTAGGGAAGACCATGCACTGTCACCAGTATTTATTGTTACTCTGTTATTTGAGTGGTCAACTATCCATAAATCAGTATTAGAAGATCTGTCGAGTACATTTACTCCTAAAGTAACCTTGAGTGTATCTCCGACATCACTAACATACTTATCTGCATCTACTTGTGTAGTACTGTATAACGGAGTGTAGTCTAGGTTAGTATAGGAAAGGTCATAGTAATCTACTCCCGATACAGTTCTTTTAGCACTTTCTAATGCTGATACTGTAGTTTCAAAATATGAATATGCCATTATTAATTACCGTATGTTTGTTCTTGGAGAATATTAGAAGTAGGTTGGAGTCCTCTTAACCATTTGTACTTTTCCCAATATTTTAAATTCTCATTTTCATCCATTGGAATATTTCTTTCATTCATCCATTTATAATCTGACTTCATCATTTTAACAAAAGCTAACTTTTTGTTTGCTCTTAGTTTCTTAGTAAGTTTTTCTCTGAGCTTTCCTGCGGTTAATCCTTTTTTTCCTTTTCCTTTTCCTTGAAAAGAATCTGAGATAAGTTTGTTTTCAGGTTTATTAAGCCATTTTTCAAGTTCACTATTAAGTTCACCATAAGCTTTTGCCCATTGATACTTTTGTTTTGCAGTAAGAGGTAATGGATGATTACTAATACCATCTTCAATCATAGTCCAAGAACTAGGATGTTTAAGTCCTTTTATATTTAATTCTCGGACTCTTTTGTAAAGCATGGTTTCGTTCTTTACTGTAACTTGACCTGGATAAAAAGAATTTATTACTACTCTTGTTTCGACAGGATAAGTATGAAGTTTCTTACCTATCTCTTTACCAAACATGTCAAGTTTAGGATACTTAAGTTCTTCAAAACCAAAGATTCCTGGATACTTTTCTTCTAACTTAATCATGTGGTGCTTACCAAGATACTCAAGAATTTGGTAATGCATTTCAGAAGAGTCACGTTTTTGAACTTCTAGTATAGAATCTGGAATTGGTTGTTCTTGTTCATCTAAAAGAGGTTCTCCTGTTCGTGCTTCTATGTTGCTTCGATAATCAAGAGTTTCAAATTTATCAGTCTTAGTGTTTATTCCTTTAATAGTTTTATCTATTACACGAATCCTGTTATCTGGTCTATAACCCATAGTTCTATGGACAGACCTTATTGCAGAAGAATAAAAAGATAATGATGGGTTCATAAACTCAGTCCAATCAAGAAAAGGCTTTGATTGTTCGTATGAAGTTGCATCATCGTCAAAGGCATTTACCATATCAGCAAATCCCTTCATTAAGTTCTTATCTGCAAGGATATGTCTAAAAGTGTACACTACGTCTGCCATAGCTTCTTGAAGATCTCTTTTGGCAGCTACTTTTTCATTAAATGATACCCATTGGGCCGAATCTATTTGTGTTTCATAGGCATGACCTATTGCACCAAGAGTTAAAGGTGTTACAAACGGATCTAATTGTCCTATTCCAAGTTGTCTATTAGGATCTGCTGGATCTTCAATGTACGGAGTAGGAGTTCCTTCTAAAACTTCTGTGCTAAATTGTGATCTGTTTTTAGAACGTACAGTACTTAACAATCCTCCTTTTGCTAGTTGGTAACCAATAACGTAAGGAAGTGCTCCTGTTAAAGTTTTAGCGTATCCAAGATGTCTTTTTGATGGATCTTTACTAAATGATTCTGTAGCACCTAATACTGACCTAAATGTACCTTCTTTTTGTAGTCTTATTAATGTTCTAAAAAAAGGTATGTTAGACATCAAGAAACTATTACCAAGCTTTGATGTAATATGTTTTGAGTACTCAGTTAATAATGAGTTCTCTGGGTCAGGTACAAAAGTTTGAGGTTGTCTTAAGTTTTCTATTTTTCCAAGAATACTGTCAGGTTCAAAAGGTTCTTGAAAAACATTTACAGCAGCACTTCTCTGTGCTTCGTTATGAATATCTTCTGGCAGTGCTTTTACTATTTGTTGATACCTTTGAACCAATGCATCACCTTTATGTCCTTCTTTTACTGCCCTTCTCATTGACAAGGCATGGACATACATTCGATAGTTAATTCCTTTAAAAAACTCATCGTTAGACAAAAGCATTCTTCCTGGAATATCAGTAAGAATACCAAAGTAATCAACAGCTTCTTTAAGACCTACAGTACTAACATCCCAATTTTCTGCGGTAATAGGATTCTTTCTAATAAAAGCATCTCTATTATGCATGTCACTAGGCATCCTGTTTTTAAAGGACTTTACTGCTTGACCCCCAGGACTTTTCTTTAGTGCATCCATTCCGTACACACCAAATGATTCTAGAAGTGCTTGGTTCATTCCAAATGACAAAGCTTTTGCTTCATCAAATGTTGCACCTCCAGTAAGTTGTCTTGGAGATACTGTTCCTGGTTTTACTTTTTCTACACCATTAAGAATGGATCGTTCTACACCACCAAACAATGCTGCAATATAATGCTCAACATTAACCATCCCAAGCATACTAATAGCACCCATTGAGTTAGCACTAAGTGTCTTAGGATTAGAAAGCATTCCGTTCATTGCTATGAACACAAGACTGTCTATAGTTTTACCTGTGAGATCATAACGAAATACTTGAGCTATCTGGTCAGGATGATCCATTCGGTTAATCATTTTGATCAACCTCATGTTAACTTTTTGTCCTCCAAGACTGTCCATGATTCTCTGGAGGTTGTCACCGTAGTATTGCTGTGTCTTAGCTTGGTATCTCATAGCTTGCAAAGCACGAGCAATGTTGGATTGTATTCCCTTTACTTCTGCTTGCATTGCCGTGTACCTTAAGCCTTCTTCACGGACAAATATAATAGCTTCATTAATGTTATTAAATCCTGCTTTGTTAAGCATCTGCATAGCTTTAGGATCGAACTCTGCTTCCTCTATAACTTTGCTTAAAGACTTAACAATAGTAGCGGAATCATAAAGTATTCTCCTTATAGCAAGAAACCTTGGAGCAAGGTCTTTAGTTTCTCCTGCGGTCCTTACAATCTCTTCATAAGTACCACCTACTTGATTTGCTATTTGCTTATAGTATTTTCCTGCTTTACTGGTAACTGCTGCTTTTCCTTGTTTTTTAAGTAGTCTTTTACCTTGTGGAGAATTTTTAATCTGCTCTGAGACTTGCTTTATGTACTCGTGTATGTCTTCAGAAGTATTAATATTTTTATGGTTAAAAAATGATCTATCAGTACCCCAGTTTTTGATCTCTCTTGGAGGTACATCAATGTCTAAGTCTTCATCAGTAAACTTAATGGGTTTGTAGGGTCTTGCGGTAACTTTAGGACCAGTAGTTTCTTTATCTATTTCTGCTTTGGTAGTATTAGGATTAACGTCACCAGTAAGAGTTCCTGTCATTGCTGCTTCTTCTCTGGCAGCTTTATCGAACTCTGGGACTTCTACACGATGAAGAGGAGCAAACTTTTTAAAGATAGGTTTTACTGCATCTATTACTTTATCCGCAGCAACAGAGTCCACAACTCCAACTAAAAACCTACGCATCTTAAGCCACGCTTCGTTGTCTTCTGGGTCTGTGGCTAAAGAAATGTACAAGTCAGGGTTACCCTTGAATATCTGAGCTACTGCATCAAGAGTATCTCCTTCTTCCTTATCCCTTCCTTCCATTTCGACAATACCAGAAGCTACAGCAGCAGTAAGCATTCTATTGGTCTGTAGCCACTTATGAGCTAGTTGACCAACACCACCTCCTGCAAGTGCAGTAGAAGCTCCTGTGCCTATGATATCCCCTGTTACAGTGGTTGCTTCTGTACGAGGAAAAAGCCTAGCTTCTCCACCACCTAACCACTCAGGCATAGAACCAAAACTAAATTCTCTAATCGGATCTTCCCAATCTTTAGGAATTGCATTAAAAATAAGATCGTAGAACTTAGATTGGGTAACCCAAGGTGCTTCTTTTAATCCAGCATATACATCTTTTATTGCTGGAGTAATGTAGTTTCTTTCCAGTGAACCAAAGTAATCTTCTTCTTGATCTTCATCTGTAAGTTCCTCAGAACCAAACAACTCATCTCGTGAAAATTGTAAAAATTGGTCATCAGTTGTTTCCTCAGAAACAGTAAAACCTCCCTTCATTATTCACCTCTATTTTTTCTGTTCCACATCTGTAACTTAAGCAAGAACTTATGTAATGCTTCAGCTTCTTTTTCACCATCTGGTCCATAAGGAATAGGAGCAAATGGTCCTTTTCTCATCCCTTTAGCTTTTCTAATATCTGAGGTTGCTTTTTTCCTAAATTCTAATTTTTCTTCATCTGATCCTACATACCAAAAAGATCTAAATGTATCATTATCAAAAGTACTAAGCATTCTTTGTACTTCTAAAGCATCATTAGTAGAAATATTAATTTGGTCTTTATCCTTTAGGAACTTTATGTATATCTGACCTGAGATGTCTTTGCTTGATAAGTCTTCTTTTTCTTCTTCTTGATCTTGAGCTTTTTCATTAAGTGATGACCTAGTTTTAGGTGTTATAATTTTAGTATTAGGGTATACTTTTAATATGTCTCTCCATAAATCATCATTTAACTGAAGGACAGTTCCTGGGTCCATCTCAGATTCTGACTTAGCATATTCATTTAGAATGGTATTTGATGAAAGAATACTTTCTGCTAATTCTTGTGCTTTATCAGCAACCTTTTGAGGATCTATAGCATCTTCTTTATTACTTATAGCCCATTGGTTCATTCCTTTTTCAAAAGCATATAATGCTGATGCATGGGCTTTAATAATATTTTCTTCAAGACCAATCCCTTTAATCATCATAGTCTTTGTAGTATCCAGCAGATTATTAATTCTATTGCGTTCTGCGGTATACCCAGGCATAGAATTGTAATCTTGGAATTTACTATCTACATCAACTAAACTGTCTTTAACTAAAGAAGTAAACCATTTCCAATCAGCATTAGATAATTTCTCGTCATTGTATGCTTGATTAATCCTGTTTATTAGAGGATCTGTTTGCTGATCAGTATAAAGTTTTTCTTTTTTTATTTGGTTAAATATACTTACAGCGGTGTTAGGATCGGTAACTACTGCTTTTTTTAATAGACCGTCATTGTGATCTTTATGTAATGCACGAACTAAATTAGTTATTGAATTGATTGCTCCTTCGCCAGTGTATAAATCTGAGTTTTCTTTAATTGATGCTAAATTAGCTGAAAGATCATGTTTGTTTTGATAAAATTGTACAACTAACTCTCCTCTTCTTTTTGCTCTATTCTTTTCTTGTGTTACTTTAGTAGAATCTTTTTTTTCTTCTTTCCACTCTTTTATTCTTGCTTGAAAATCAGTCCTTACTGTATTAGCTTCTTTAATAATAGAATTATGAGATGCAGATGTAATATCTCCATCTTCTAAGGCTTTTCCTGCATCTTGTTCTATTTTTACAAGTTCTTCTTCGTAACCTGTTTCATTAAGTTCTTTCCCTTCTTCACCACGATCTTCAAAGAATCCCATCTGTTTAACACCAGTAATACGCTGAGATAAAGATCCCATCATTTGTCTATCAGTCTCAGGATTTACTTTACTATCTCTTTCCTTTTGTGCTATTTCAGATGCTTCTTCTTTGTCAGCACGAGAATTAATTTTATCAAGAATCCTATTAAAAATAGTTCTGTGCTTTTCAGGATATAGCTCAATAATTGTATCGTTAAAACCAAGAAGTGAAGAATAATGTTCTCCTCTTAGTTTAGGATTAGTATCTATTTGAGCTTCAAGAGTGGTAAGTTTTAAACTAAGATTTTTTCTTCTTTCTATTAATCTTTTTTCATCTTGATCTTCTTGTTTCTTTTCAAGTTCTTCTTCAAATTCACCTAGTTTTTGATCATAAGCTTCACGAGCTGCAATTGAAGGAGATGAAAGATTTTTAGTTGAAGCAATTCCTGGATGTGACTTTGTAGTTACCTTACCACTTATTGGATCTATTGTTTCGTAGGTAGTTTCAAAAAGAAACTCTGGATTATATCTTTTTAATTCCCTAAGTGACTTAGCGTTTTCAATTTTACCTCTTAGAAATCTAATGGTATTGAGGTCAGCTTGAGTTTTTCCACCAATAGGAATGCCTTTAAGATTGTTATCCCTCCATTGTATATACTCCGATAGTGATAATACTTTTTCACTACCATCTTCATTATAGAGAGGCTGTGTACCCCAGAATTTTACTACACGTTCTTGGTAATCTCTGGTAAATGTATTGTGTAATGTATTACTTTGATGTTCTAAATAAGATTTTCTAAGATTGTTAACACCAGTTTCAATGTCTATTTCATGCCATACTTCCTCTGGAAGTTGCATACGTAAACCTTCATAAGATTGATTAACTACATGCTCCGTATAGCCAGCAAATGTTGTGTTCTTAAATGGTTTACCTCCCTTAGGACCAAAGAAACCTTGTTCATCTACATACTCTTTAGCAATCTCATAGTCTTCTTTAAGCCTTGCTATAGTATCTTTATTTATAACAAGAGTTTCATTAAATTCTTTAGATAGCTTTCTTGCTTTACCTACGTTATACCAATATCTTACGTTGTCTAAATTGTACTCTGTAAGATCTCTGTAGTTACCGTAGGTTATACCTAGTTTTTTAAAGGTTTCTTCTGGTGATCCTTTTCCTCTTTGGATCTTTCCAGTTTCATCATTCCATCGATCTGAAAGATCAACTTCTAGACCACTTTTTGTAATTAATTTACCATTAGGAAAGTTTTCACTAGGAGCAAAGAACTCAGTATGCTGTTGAAAAAGCTCAAGACCTAGAAGTTCCTCTTCTTTTAACTTAAGTTTCTTATCTTTTACTGCAGCAATCTTGTCATCTTTTGCACCTTCAGCTAGGGAGAACGCAAGGTTCTTAAGTGCAGGATTAAGTACACCAAGTGCTTTGGCAAACTGTTGGTGTCTATTAGCACTCTTTAAGTTACCACTAGCTACATTGTATTGAGGAGGTGTCGAAGGTGTACCCACGGTTCCGCTAGGCTGAATACTGAGTTGGGATTGCCTTTGTTTTAACCCCTCGTATTTTATTTGTCTTTGTTCAGCCATTAGCCCTTCGTCTTATGTAGTCTATATGCATCTGCACCGTGGCTCATCCATTGTGATCCAGTAGACAACCATGCTGCTTGAGGATCTACACCCATATGTTCACCAGTTTTAAATGCGTTGATGTTAATATCGGCCCCAAGTACACCCATGTCTGTTTGGGATTGTAGGTTACTTCTGGCAAACGCAAAGTTACTTCCTAAAGTCTCAATGTCTCTATCAATAGACAGTTTATTTTCTGACAATTTACGATCAATAGTTCCAAAGATTCTATTGACAGTATTACCTGTCATACTAAAGTCACCTAACTGGGCTACATTTCTTCCGTAAGCTTCTTTAAATTGTATGTTTTGGCTTACCTTTTGTTCCGATAGTTTTTCTCGTTCTAGTGCTTCTGCTAATGATATCTGCTTGGCTTTTTCAAGGTTTTGATCTTGAGCCTTTTCCTGCATTTCTCCCTGAAGTTCGGCATTTCTTTTTGCCATTTCAGTTTGAGCATCAGCTTGGTCTTTTGCAGCTTGAGCTTGTTGTTGCATGGCATAATAAGTAATTGCCATTTGTGCTAAAGCATAATAAAAAGCTGGTGCTGTTAAAAATGCCCACATAATTATATCCTTTGTGATCTAAGTCGTGATAATCCTTCCCATTCTGCACTTTGGAACACACAAGGTAGATAGGTGTCATTAAGTATATCTATGGTAACTTTGTCAGTCCTAGCAAGGATTGGAAATCTGTACTTACCCGATTGAAGTGCTCGTCTACCAAGAGTAAAAGCACCTACAAGAAGTGAGGTAAATCTATTGGTTCTTTTGGATCTAAGGTCAGGAGTTACTTCTACTTGGAAATACCCAGTGTCGTTATACATGATACTCATGTTTCTTAACTGGGTTATTTGAGAAGTAATAGTCTCTCCATCTTGTTTAACTACCTGTTCTGAAACTCTGTACTTAAATGTGTAGGGTATTCCTGCGTATACAGTAGGTGTCCCACTCTTGGTTCCTGCGGTAACAAGTTGTTGCCACCTTGAAGTACCTTGAGCAAGCACAGAAGTTAACTGAGATGATGATATTATCTCTCCTGTTTCTACTACATATTGGAGATTACTATCGGTGTAAGGTACTGATGTAGTTGCTCCAGTTTTAAGAGCTACTCTTCGATCAAGCATTACTGGTTGTGAGTCCAGCATGACACTTGAAGCATCATCAGTTGACAGGTTTATCTTTTCTAAGTACCAGGCATCTGTTCGTTTAAAAAGGATGTAGATGTTGGACCCTAGAAAAGTGCATCCTTCTACATCAGCATCAAAGATCCACTTAGACCATGATGACTGAAGTTTCTGGTTGTTATCCCAGAACCATCGGTATATGTAGAGATTCTTTTTGTCATCACTGGTTCCAACTATCAGTATGTTTTCGTTAGAAGATGACACTAGCTTTGTTACAGTACCCTTAAGGTACTCAGGGCAATGTGCTGTGATCTCTTGGGCATCATTACTCTCTGTGGTCATATCCACGTAGTACTCACGCATACCAGCGAATGTCCCACGCTTAAATGGGAAATACACGAACTTACCAGCAGCCACAGGTTTAACTTCTGTAGAGGTCTCAAACTGTGTAGCAACATCGATGGTAGCACCAAGGGGTGTAAGGGCATCCGTACTGGTCAGTTTGAATTGCTGAAGGTCTGAGAACATGATCAGTGACTCATCAAAAGGCACTGCATGTTTAAGAATGGATACTTGGTTATTGGATACTGCTAGGTCAATAGGATCACTATCGACTACTGTGAGAACCGTAGTAGCAAAAAGATTAAAGAATGCTGATGTTTCACTAAAGATTACGTTTTCGTCACTAAGGAATCCTAAACGGTTTCTATGAAAGAATATGTCATTGATCTTGTACCCTGCAAATGAAGGAAAAGGGTTAGTATTATCATCACCTACTTTTCGTTCATCCCAGCCTACTGTTGTATATATAAAGTATATCTGGTTTGCTACACTTGTAACTGTACCACTACTATCATCTTGTGCCTTGTACAATTGATGTGGCATTGTGGTAGCATTAAACTTAATTCTTACATCATCAGCACTAATATTAGGTCTTTTAGGTTGGTTGGTTTCCTTCCAGTTATCTCCGTTCCAATAGACGTAGTAATCATCTTGGTTTTTTTCAAGAATACCACCTACTTTAATGGTAAAGTTTTCTGGTGGTCCCTCTGGAGGTAACTTGGTAAATGTGGATACTTCATTGTGACCATTAAATCCAATGATATTACCGTAACCTTCACCGTCTTCTACTTCTATCTTAAAATCTACAGTACTACTGGCAAAGTATATGATGCTACTATCTGCTTGCATCTGCATACTAATGCTATTCTTAGTATATGTAGTAAAACCTCCGCTTGTTATTTGTCCATATACACCAGTAGCAGTTGTACCACTTACGGCAGTAAGATCAGCACTAGCAGATGCACGAATTAAATAAGAATTGTTCCAATCTGTCCCAGTAGGACTTGTTTGCCCTCCTGGATCTGTAGTTGATGTTCCGTCAGGATTAGTTTCATTATGTTTACCACTAAATAATGCTTGTGCTATATGCTGTGTAGTTACAAAAGCTTCGGTTGTAGTTTGTTCAGTAGTACCTCCAGTTACATTTCCAGAACCATCTAGTGTATTACTTGTGGTAGTTTCTGTTACTCCTGCTGGAACTGTGTAGTCTGCTGAAAATAACAAAGCCTCAGTACTAGCGTTTTTAACTCTTATTTTATATGTGTTTGCATAAGATCCCTTTTTAACAAACACCATTCCTTCGTAGTTTCGTAAAGGAGCATTTGTGCTAGTATCTTTGGCTACAGTAACACGTTTGTTTACTAGGAATGTGTAGTCAGCAACGGTAG
>TARA_R100001594_G_scaffold11489_1_pt1 | contig 11824 bp, 9 predicted proteins | sample TARA_R100001594 | Tara Oceans TARA_R100001594 (sample SAMEA2622752) | marine metagenome | biome: marine biome (ENVO:00000447); feature: marine epipelagic mixed layer (ENVO:xxxxxxxxx); material: "saline water (ENVO:00002010), including plankton (ENVO:xxxxxxxx)" | depth 150 m | reverse complement strand
GGATTACTACCTCCTGCAAATTTAACTGTTGAGCTACCATTTGCTGCATTTCCTGCACTATCTAATGCTTTATAATTAGTAATTAATCTACTTCCTGTTCCATCTTGCTTTAATAATACTACAAAATTACCTGAAACTGCAGGGAATTTTAAGTTTAAATCTGTTATATCTCCACTTCCAAAAGTCACAAATTGTTTATTTCCTGTCTTGAAATCAACATTTGTATTAGCTGCATTATATGTAGGTGTTACTAAATCAAAACCAACACCACAGCCATCAAAATTTACATGTCCATCTATATATATATCAAGATGAGCATCTGCTCCTGCGTTATCAACAGTTTGAATAAGCCCTTTACCATCAGCTAAACAACAAATATCCATATAATCATCAGTAGATGCTCCACCATTTTCATATAATCTTAGATATGTAGCACTATGATGATGTTGAAATGCAGCAGATACATTTCCATCCATAATAAATTGTATAGAATCTGAAGTACCGACAGGAGCTGCATCTATTTTTATTACTCCATCTGCATCTAAAGTTAAATCTGAATCAGTTGTACCATCTCCTACTGTGGCTATAGTTAAATCTCCTGTATCAGCAAGTGTAAATCTAGCATAATCATTTGTATCAGCATTTGCTTCAAGTTTTATATGAGTACCAGCTGTATTAATTAATAGTCCAATATTAGTATCTGCTCCATCTACATCGATAGCTATTCCTGTATTAGTTTGAGTTCCAGATGTAGCAGCTACTAAGTCTATATCTATTCCAATATTATTTACATTACCTACATGTGTTATAGAGTCAGAGTTTATATCTAAATCTAATCCAACATTAGCAATTGTTTGGCCTAATCCTGAAATTCCTGTATGGTCATAATCTATGTACATTCCTCTTGATGTAGAAGTATCTGTGCCTGCATAATTTTTATCTACTTTTACTTGAGCCATCACTGTAGTTCCCGTTGCAGTTAATGTAGTTCCATCATATGTTAAATTAGACTCAACAGTCATTTCATCTGAATCTTTATATGTTAATACTCCATTAGCTGTAGAGCCATCAAATGCAAGGCTACTTGTACCTGCTCCTATATAACTTCTTAAATTTGCTCCTGTAACATATTTTACAACACCACTATCTGACATTAGTATTTTATCTGTATCGCTTCCAATTTCCGCTATATTCCCTAAAGTCATATTACCGCTAGTATCAATGGTTAATTTTGTTGTTCCATTAGATGATGTTAATAAGGTTGCTGAATCTCCAGCAAGATATGTTAATTTAAATTTATCCGAATCGCTACCATCAAATCCTGTTGCCCATTGTCTATCATTAGACGCAGTACCATCTTGGTATACATATCTTATACATGGGTCTGAATTTGTATGCTTTGTTTCAATACTAAGAGAAGCTCCTGCGCCTGAATCTGAGCTTAAATTTTTTATTCTTACTTGTCCAGCAGCAGCATTGTCAGAATTAAATCCAAATGTAAATTTTCCTGTTCCATTTAAAATCGTATCAATATTTGATGTAGTTCCATTAATTGTCATATCAGAAGAATTTGAATATCCTGATTTTAATACAAGATTTTTACTTCCATGTGAAGAGATAATTCCATCAGCAATTCCATTTCCAACTTCTAATATTGATGATGTTGTTGTGGAACTTGTTCCAGACTTAGTACCAATAGTTGTTATTGTAGTAGATTTAGAGGTTAAGCTTAAAGCTAATCCTCCCTTACCATGAATTTTACTTGTTTTTATTTTTTTTGATTTTAAAAAATTTGTATCTTTTAGATTTGATAGTTTTGTAGAATACCAATTACCATTTATTTTACCTAATAAAAATTCACCTTTTCCATTTATTCTTGCTAATTGTATGTCACCATTTTCTCCTTCTTTTTTTGATGGAAACACTTTTTTTAAAGGATTTTTAAGTAATCTTTTATTTAATAAACTTTTTGTAGATAACATTATTTAATTCTCTTAAGTCTATATAAAACTGATATATCATTTATAGCAAATCCTCTTGGAACTGCTTTATCATCATCTGTATTTGTTGCAAATTTAAATGCAATAGAATTTATATTATTAATAGATGTTGTAGGCTTTAACTCTGCTTCTATCCAATCAGACTCCGATATAAGAACATTAGATGTTGAAGGATGCATTGTTTGAGATGTATTATTATATCCTCTTGTAAAATTATAAAAATTAGAAGATATATTTAATATTAATAATTGTTCATCATTAATTTTTAAAACACGACCCTCTTTTAAATAAGTTGTATCTGAAAAATAACTAGAAATATCTGTTACTGATATACCTGTTGTTACTTCTGGCAAATCTTGGCTCAATGTAGCAACAGTAGCATAATTAGGAATTGATGTCGTCAAACCTGTTGAGTCATAATTTTTACTTTTAGTCGCACTAAATTCTGTCCAAGTATCGCTACTATTAATAGAATAATAAACCTTTACATTTGGTGGAGAATAAACACCTTTTGATAATTTTCTCCTATCTGCATGAATAGCTTCTTCAAATGTTGATTTAAAAGTAACATATACTTTATATATTTTCTTCTTAACAGATGGAGAATCAAAGTCAAAATCTTTCGTAATAACTCTGAAATCTCTTTCATTATCAGCAATACCAGAAGTTGTTGATGGAAAATCATCCCATTTATATATATTAAATCCAGATTGATTTGCTACTCCCCATATAAGATTATCATTAATATCATATGAAAAATTAGTTACTGGAGCATTATATGAATCCTCTTCAATTCCATACATTCTTGATGTTTCGTCTTTTGAAGGTGTTTGTAAGCTTGATGTTAGTATTTCACCATCTACTCCTTTATAAATCATTGACCATCTATTTCCATCTAAATCATATATATATCCATATTCATTAGTAGATATTTTTTCTAAATTATCTCTTTCTCCATCACTAATTCCATCTGAATAATCAACAGGATATGTATATTTAGTTAATGTTGTATTAAAAGTTGATGGCCATATTATAAGTTTATTTTCTTTTCTAAGATAGCCAATAGATGGTCTTAATGTATTATATAAAAGCCAATTTGATATAGTATTTTTCCATTTTTTTCTTGCTACTTTACCTTCTGAGAAATTAGTTAATTTTTCACCATCCCATCCAAAGCAACCATTTTCGTTTATCCAAAATATACCAACAGAAGTTGATACTACTTGACTCTTATGTTCAATACCTACATTTTCTAATACTTCATCTAAATAATCACCCTCATCCGTTCCTATTACATATATTCTATTCTTTTTAAATTGTAATAATTTATTTTTAAAATAATGTAAATCAATTATTTCATCACCATCATTTGTAACTACAGTTATATCATTTGTTGCTGGTAATATTCCTGGTTTTCCTTCTGGAGATTTTAACATAACATCTGATTTTATTACTCCATTTTGTTTTATATTACCTACATACAAATGATTATTAGCAACTACCGAACATTTATATTGAGCTGTCATTGTTTGTTCGTTCTCTGCATCTTCTTGAGAAACTTGAGTTTCAGATTCATAACTATTAACTTCATTTGGATTTAAATTTTCTTTAGAAGGAGTTTGATAAATCCATGTTGCATGGTTAGCATCAGAAAAGAAATTAGCATGAATTCTTGTTCCACCTGTTGAAGACCATGCTTTTTTATTTTGAATATCACATGTCATTTGCAAGTAATATATTTCACTATCAGAATAACTTGTATATACTTTAAAATATTTTATTTCACTTGTATCTAAGCTACCGCTATGCACAAGACTTATAATAGGAGATTTTGTTGAAGTATCGCATAAAATTTCATTAAATTCAGCTTTTCTTAAAAAACTTTCTTCTCCATGAATATTAACAGAAGTAATAGCAGCAGTCCATAATCCTCCCCATCCCTCTGCGGTATGTTCAGCCGATGGTGTTTCAAACGTAAAAGATAATCCTATATCATCTTTTGATATATCTGATGCATTAGTTGTTGTTCCTGAATGGAATTCAATATCACATGCTATCATATCTATATGTATAGCACTAAATCCACTTGCAAGTGTATAAGGCTCTAATCCTGGAGGTGATTGCACAGGTTCATTTGGATTAAATGAATCATAAGTAACATCTCCTTGTGAATGATGGTCTAAATGGTTTATTGCATTTACATCTAAAGATATATCAATTAATACATTTTCATCTTCATTAAATAATCCATCAGGAACATTTAAACTTCTTTCAACAATACAACTTATATATTTTCTTGGATAACCATCCTGTGCCTCTTCTCCAATAGGGCCAGCTAAACCGCTTGTTCCATCTTCAAAAACTGTATTTATATCTAATTCTGTATACCACCCATCTGTGTGTTGATTATTTGAACCTATAACCCCATTTGTAGATATACCCATATAAGGTGTGCTTAAGTCTTCATTGAATACTAATTCTGGAATTGAACCTAATGCATGTGGGTCTGTATCTGCATCAATTGCATAAGTTGAATCAGCCCATTTTTTAATATCCATGTTTATTGCAACTTTTTCATTTTGATACCAAGGATAAGCAGCATTATATGTTACACCAGAATAAGTTAATGTATGTCTCGCTGTACCTACTAAAGCATATACTTTTAATTTTATATATATATTAGCAATATCATCTGTTTTGCCAGTAATTGCATCTTGATTTATAATAATTCTTTTTCTAGCACCTCCTCCACCACCATTAGTTCCACCTCCTCCTCCATCAGTATCTACTGATGTTGTTAAACTAAATTTTCCACTAGCATTCATGTCCACTTTATTTACAACGCTAGATTGACCAGTTTCATGTCCGCCTATAACTCCCCATGAATTATTTTGACAAGAATCTGAAGCATATGCATTTATATTAGAATTATTCCTAGAACTTGCTCCAAGATATTCTTGTAAAACATCAAATTTTTCATTAGCTGCATATGGAGCATATGTACCTACTTCTAAATTAAAAATTCTAGGAGGAACTGGAGCTGTTTTTGATAATATAAATTTATTTGCATAGTTGTTATAATAATATTGATAAGATTTGTTATTATTTTGAAGATTACCATCAGACATTAATAATCTACCATTTACATAATTAAAGTCTACATCAGCTTTACCTGAATATTTTAATGGAAATAAACTTTTATCAGTTTGACTATATCCGTTTTTAGAATAATAACTTAAAGCTAAATTTGTTTCATTTGGACTAGAAAAATATTCGGAAAAAGCTAGAGTATGATGTCTTCCTCCAATACCTATAATAGATAAATCTGATATGTAAAATTCTAAGTTTGAATAAGCGCTTCTTTTACCCCATTTACCTGCAACAAATTCAAATTTAACTTTAACATAATCTTCACCTTTATATGTTTCATATACGAAATTATTTGTTACAAATTTATATTGATATTCTCTTGGGCTTTTTACCAATCCTTCAAATGGACTACCATCCGCAAATAATAAACTAGCATTAGTCATGTTATAAGATACTGGATAAGATAAAATTTCACTATTATGACCAAACACTTTTATATCATTTCCTAATTCATTCATAGCTCTACGCAAATTAAAACCAGTAAAATATGCTTTTTTGCCATCACCATGACAACCAACTCTTATTTGAAGTCTATCATTAGCTGTATCAAAAGCAGATGGTAATTTAAATTTTATTGATTTAAAAGATGTATTAGGGCCTGGTGAATCAATGCTACCAACACCATCATATTTACTTATATTTATATGCGACCACTCAGTTCTTTGTGGGAATCTTTTACTATAAATAACTTTATAATTACTACTATCAGAAATATCTTTCCATCTAACTTCAATAATAGGGTCGCCTGGGTCATCATTGTCGCTTACACACATAACATCTAAATAATAAGAGGCATCAGCTAAAAATCCATGAGTTGTATCTGTTCCAGATATATCAGCACTTTTCGCTCCAAAACTCCCACTTGATGCTGACTGTTCATGTGATGGCTCTGTATAATCTCCATCGGATTCTACAACTAATGCTTTTACATCATTAGAACCACCACAATATTCTTCTATCTCTGGATTAACTTCTGAACTTCCATCATCAGGAGGTCTATTATTAGCTACAACTTGAGCTGGTGCTGTACTACCTATCGCTGTCCATCCTCCAATAGAAGATGAAAACATATTTGCTTGGTCATTAGTCAGGAAATTTGTTGCAGTAACATCAGTCTCAACATAACCAGTTCCATCATTACTATAATAGTATAATGGAGAATCTAACGACATATCATGTATTTTTAAATGAGGAGGAATACTTAAACCAGAATAAAACCATGAATCACTTCCAGCGCACATCGCTTTAAATTTTAAAGTATATTCCGTATTTGCTTTTAATAATATTTCTGGCGTTGTAATAGAGCCAAGAGATGATGGATTATCACTTGCGCCATCTCTATCAGCAATAGCTAATTCTGCATTAATATAACTCCTTGGAACTCCAACGACTTGAGATACTGGAGATACATTATCAGATACTTTCCAACCAGTTCCATCTCCATCTACAAAAGTCCAACTTGAATCAAAATTAGTAGTATCTAAAGGATAAGAATATATATCAGATGCCCAAGAACTTATCATGGAGGAATAATCAGAGAAAAAAGAATACAAGCCTGTTCCTGGGTTTGCATTTGAAATCAATCTAAAATTATCTACAGAAGAATTGTCTAATACAATATCTCTACTTATTCCTCCACTAACTCTAATAATGCCGTTTTCATCAACCTCAGCATTATCAAGTGCTTGGAATTCGTTATTAGCAATATCTTTACCATCAAAATAACTATTAAGACCTCCAGTAAAATCAGATATTTTTAATAACTGTTTTGCCATTATTTTCCTTTTATTTTATCAACAATTGGTTTTAAAACCATATCCCACAATAAATCATCTTTCTTAGATGGACTTAATTTTATAGCTTTTTCTAGAACATATAGAGCTAATAAAAACCATTCCCAATTTGATGTAATTAATGAAAACATTATTTTCTCCTTATTTATTTACGTTTTGCTTTAGCATTACAACCACAAGACATGCATATAAAATCTTTTGGTTCATGACTAAATTTTTCAAGCTTTTTAACTCTTTTCTCTAAATCTCTTATCTTTTTTAATTCCCTATTGTCCATTACCTTCTTTACAATAGAGTCAATAATTTTTTTTGCAACTAATCCTTGTATCATTATTTATCCTTTTATTTTTGCGTATAAAGTCATTAATCCAACCGATATACCTATTGATAATGATATAAACGTCAGAATAGGGTTTAAAACCTTTAAAAAGCCTATTAGCGTTGAGAAAAAACTAGTACCCATACCTATCTCAGGGTAAGTAGATAAAACTCTTAATGTGTCCTTCATTTAATATCCTCGCAATCATCCCATTTTTTTAAGTCAAGCATTGGTAAGGGCTTTTCTATCATATGGTCTTTTAATTTATCGTTTTGTATTGCTACTTTATTTCCACCTTTTATGTAAGGCTTTCCATTACTACACCCCACTTCATATACAAATAATATTGTTTTCCAAAAACCTACTCTTACTACTCTCGCTGGTCTATTATCAAATATAATTACATCATCAGTATTTAAATCATCACCAGCAAATACTTTAATAGCTTCAATGGTTGATTCAATTGTTTTTCTACCAATTAAAAAAAGAAATCCCAATACAAGCATCCAGCCATATTGACCAATCAATCCTTCTATGACTTCTTTTTCCATATTTCTCCATTTTATACGCTAGCTATTAACATTTCCAAATCACATGAAGCAGTATTTGCATCAGCTTGTAAATTTGTCAAATCTCCTAAAGCTGTATCAGAAGCAGCATCAGCATCTTCAGTTGCATTCAAAACATCTACTAATCCACCACTATTATCAGCATTCCATATAAAAGATTGTCCTGCATCAAGTTTAATAGCAGCTTCATCATTATCTTGATTTCTAAATGTCAATGTGATAAAATTTGTATCATCTTTATTAGTAAATCTCATATATCTAACATTTGCTGCTACATAATGACCAGCTGAAGCAACAGCCGCACTAAATGTAGCTATCACAGATTCAGCAGTTGTAATAGTTATGATTCTTTTAGATATTGAGTTGATACCTGTATATACTTTTGTATTATTAGCTCCTTGCTCTACACCATTTAATTTAATAGATTCAATAACTTTAACTGTTAATGTTCCACTAGATAGTGTTGATGTCATTTATTCTCCTTATTTATTTCCATTGATAAGTTCTCCCCATAAAGAAGTCTTACCATTTATTATTTGTATTATATGGACTGTGAAAAGTCCACCTTTATAAAAATCTACAATTGCAAATGCATGAGCCCAATTTGTTTGTCTGTTATTTAACCATTCATTCTTCTTTGGAGACATGTCCTTTAAACATCCAATAGACCATGCTGACTTAGGGCCATCCATATGAGTTACACTCATTTGTTGTAAATCATGCCAATGACCATACATTATATTGCATCCTCTTTTTCTTAAATGATTAGCCGTATGGTATTGACCTCCAAATTCATGCCCATGATAAAAATATAATTTTCCTATTTTGAGTTCTTTCCCAAATGGATAATATTTATATCCTCTTCCTTTTAAATCAACGGCATTTGCAAACTTATATTGAGGTATATATGGATACTTTTCAACACATAAATTAAGCCAATTATCATGATTTCCTTCTGTTATATATCTTTCCTTACAATTAGCTTTATCTAAAGACTCATCAATATTATCCATACCTTTATTTACATCTTTGACATCTTTTTCAAAGTCTTTAATTAAGTATTCAAGTGGTGGTGCTTTTTTTCTTTTAAATTTCCAAGCTGAAAAAGCATTCCACTCTCCGACATCTCCCAAATCAATATAAATATCTGGCCTAACTATCTCAATTGTTTGCTTAAGACAATTAATCGCAGGCTTATCTTCATATGGAAAATGCTTATCTGGAGTAACAATAGCTCTGCTAACGACTCCAATATCTTGTTTCGCCATACATACCTCTTTTTATTTCAAAAAACTATTTTTTATCTTCTTTTTTAGAAGACTTGTCTTTTCCCTCTTTTTCTTCTTCTTTCAAAGCCTCTAAGAGCTCAATAGCTCCTTGACATTTAACAAAAATTTCTTTTGCTTGTTCTTGTTGGCTTTTTAAGTTCTGTATTTTTTCATCCAGATTTTCCATTTATTTCACCCTTTTTTTTATTATTATTTACAATGCTTCAATATCTTCAATAATCTTAGCAAGTTCAGCAATATCAACTTCAAGTGCAGCTTTTTCTGCTTCTAAGCTAGCTTTTTCTGATTTGTATTGACTAAGTTCAACTTCATGAACTACATCGCTTAATGCTTCACCTGTAGATGGATTGAATTTCTTTTCAGTCAATGAAACCACATCTCCATCTTTTGAGAAAGCAACTTTACTTGCTGATTTTAATGTTGAATAATCTTTTATTCTCATTAGTTCTCCTTATTTTCTAGTTCTTCGACCTTTTTTGATAGTTCTTGTACTGCTTTAATAAGTGGTATTACAAAAGCAGATTCTCCAATTCTTTGACATCCATCGGGGTCTTGACTCCATCCAGAGAATGCATCTACTCCAGCATTATCTAAAGCTTTTTTCACATCTTGAGCAAGTAATCCATGTTGAACTTCATTATTTCTTGGTTCTGTTTTGTCCTTATTATAAGATGTCCATTCTTTAGGATATTCACTTGGAGCTTTAAATGTAAACTGAACAGTATTTAAATCATTAATAAAATCTAATCCAAGAGAACTATCTCCTAATACATTCTTCTTTCTTTTATCAGAAACTTTATCCCAAGTTGCATCAGTTCCCCAATCACATCTTATATGGTCTCCATCATCTCCAATAAATACAGCATCATCGGCTGTTCCATTTAAGCTAATACCAATAACAATTTGTTTTGTTGCTGTTGCAGCATTAGTTTCACAATTGTATCCTATTATAGTATTTGCATCTCCAGTTGTTGTTGTATTTCCAGCATTAACGCCAACAAAAGTATTTTGGTCAGCATCTCCTTGCAATAAAAGTCCAGCATTAACGCCAATTGCAGTATTCTGGTCTCCTATTAATGGTGCTCCAGAATCCCCTTTTCCTGCCATAGCACCAACAAATGTATTTTCAGTTCCTGTTGAAACATGATAGCCAGAATCTTTACCAATTGAAGTATTATTACCATGGTCATCAGTATCAGCAACAAACGAAGTTAAAGCATTATAGCCTACTGCTGTATTGCTGCTTCCAACCAGATTAGCATCTAAAGAATAATTTCCAATAGCTGTATTATAGTCTCCAGTAGTGACATTTGCTCCCGAATTTCGACCTGCAAATACATTATGCTGTCCACTTGTTAAATCATATCCAGTTGAATGACCTAAACATGTATTGGAGTCTCCAGTTATCACACCACTACCAGCTGAACTTGCACCTAAAAATGTATTATATTCACCTGTTGTTAAATTAGTTCCTGCTCCATATCCTACTGCTGTATTTCTTCCATATGCTGCAGTTTGGTCAGTCTGATTCATATCTTGTAATGCAGCATAACCAATTGCTACGTTATATTGTGGTATACCATTTGCATCACTTGTATTTGTTGTAATACTGTTTAATGCGTCATGTCCAATTCCAACATTTGTTGTTGATGTTGTATCATTTTGACCAGCTAATCCTCCCACATAAACATTTTTCGCACCTGTTGTTAAAGCAGAACCAGCGCTTCTACCTACACATACATTATAATCTGCTGTTGTTATTGCATCACCTGCGTATGCACCAATAAGCGTATTATTATCAGCATCTCCTTGCAAATCTTTACCTGCTGAGTATCCGATTGCTACATTAGCATCACCGTCTAATTTATCTGCAGTTTTACCTTCTCCTGCATATGAACCTAAAAATGTATTTTGTGCTCCATATTCAATAAATTCACCTGAATTAAATCCTATTGCTGTATTATGGCCTTCTCCTGCAGATTCTGCATTAAATAAATTAAGAGCTTTATATCCTATAGCTATATTAGCATCTCCTTGCTGATTTGTTAAAAGAGCAGCTTGTCCAATTGCTATATTATACCTACCATCTGTATTTCCTAATAAAGCATTATATCCAACAGCTATACTTCCATCAGCATCAGTTGAATTAATTGCACTACCTGCTGCATATCCTATAAGAGTACATTTGGTGCTTGTTGTTATAGCATCACCTGCAGCTTTACCTATAATAGTATTATCATCCCCATTTGTAATATTCTCCCCAGCTCCAACTCCAATTAATGTATTATTATCGGCATCTCCTTCTAAATCAAGTCCTGCTTTATAACCAATGACTGTATTTGCATCTCCAGTTAAAGCTGCCGAATCATTCCCATAACCAGCTTGGTATCCAATAAATGTATTTTGATTCCCTGTTGATAAATTACAGCCAGATTGAAAGCCTAGAGCTGCATTATACTGACCATCTGTTAAATCTATTAAAGAACTATATCCAATCGCAACAGTACCATCAGTATCTGTTTGTCCTGCTGCAATTACTTTTCCTGCATTTGTTCCTACAAGAACATTATATTTTGATGTTGTAAATGTTTTCCCTGTGTCTTTACCAATAACGACATTAGTAAGTCCTGTTGTTATCGCAAGACCAGAACTAGAGCCTATAAGAACATTACCAGATGCAACTCCTTCAAGAGCATATCCAGCT
>TARA_R100001594_G_scaffold17405_1_pt1 | contig 11870 bp, 18 predicted proteins | sample TARA_R100001594 | Tara Oceans TARA_R100001594 (sample SAMEA2622752) | marine metagenome | biome: marine biome (ENVO:00000447); feature: marine epipelagic mixed layer (ENVO:xxxxxxxxx); material: "saline water (ENVO:00002010), including plankton (ENVO:xxxxxxxx)" | depth 150 m | reverse complement strand
AAATTCTTTAACTATCTTTATTAACCGCAGTCGAAAATTAAACCTTTAACTCCAAGTTAAAGGTAATTTATAGGTAATAAAAAATATATTAATATGAATATTTTTTAAGACCATAAGAAGATAGAAATTAAATAATTTTTAAAAATTTATATATACTATTAAAATACACTACTAACCCCACACTAACCCTAATTATAAATATTATAACTCTAACCTAATTAATTAATAACACTTTGTAAAACCAAATTTGAACCCGAAAGGGACAATTGATTTTGACGGCACTAACCCCTATTTATGCTAACCATTCTCCAATTCCACCCCAATAGAATTCTACAAGACTTTTAGCACCCTTAACCGCCATAGGCGAGTGTTGTAAGTCCCAAGCAAATAGATAGAAACTCAGTCTCATCATATCAATTCCACCCTTAGAATTAAGAACACTACCAATAACCTTAATACGCTTTTTAAAATCTTCTTGTGCGTATGCTTTGGTAATTTCCTCATAACCCCAATAAGCAACCTTGATTGCTTCGGGTTTAAGTCCCTTCAAGACTTCAATGATATCATTACCTTTAACATCATTAGTATCTACAAATTTTTTAACTGCTTCGATGCTTCTTGGTTTATTCAGTTTAAAATATTCGATAATTGCCTTTTGTTCTTCTTCTTCGTTTTCATAAAAGTCATTGAATTCACCTTCGAACTTTTCACGAGGATAGGGTAAGAACGGAGAGGGAAGGTCGATTTTGGGTTTGAATACCCCAAATCCATACTTCTTTGCTTGTTCGCTTTGGTCTCCATACTCACCTACAATCCCCTCCTCAAAACTATTATAACCACAGTCCTTCCACCATTCCTTATCCTCCTCCTTAACCCACGCATCAAAGTTCTTCCAATCAAAACACGAAGTCATCTTGCGGTGAGACTTCATAGCGTTTTCATAACCTTTTGCTTTAAGTTCATTGAAATAATTAACATTGTTTTCGGTATCCGCCTTTTCAAACGCCCAGTGGTCGAAACCACCTTCGTCTTTTTCTTCTGTTTCAGTTGAAGGGTAATATCCAATCCAATCCTTATATTCTTTAAGGAGTTCATCAATACTACCTAAGTCCTTTTCATTATCGTAATATTCCTCCATTGCTTCTTTAACCTCATTACACCAGTCGTCGTCGTGAAGACAAGTATTTTTATCGTATCCCGCGTATGCCTCCGCCATTCTCCAAAAGGATATCTTCTTTTGTTGGATTAGGTCTTTTTCGAGTTTCTTAACTTGTTCTTCTAACTTCTTTTCATCTTTCATCATCTTTTCAATTATTTCGTCAAACGCCATAGCACTAACAATATCTTCATCGTCCCATTCTGTTCCATAAGCGAAGTTATGGACTTTGAGTGCGAATTGTTTGAGAGTTTTGATTGAGAGGGGCATTACTGGTATATATCTATCTATTGTTTTGTTTTTAAATATTATTTGTTTTTATTCCAATTTCAAATTTATTTAATTTAATTATTTATTTAATTCGATTTCAAATTTTTATTTTGTGTATTAAATTTATTCAAATCAAGTTTCAAATTTTGGTTTTTGGTGGTTGCGTTTCTTTGCTTAGGTTCTGCGTATTGATGCCCCTTCCCTCTGCCCGAAATCAAATTTTTCGAGCGGGTGGTTTTACAGCACTTAACCGAATTACAGCACTTAGGCAAAAAAACGCAATCTACCCTTATCTGCTGTAAATCCTTATCTGCTGTAATCACAAAAATTAAAATTTGAAAGTTTGTATCTCGAATACCTCCATACCAAAACAACTAAGGGAAAAGAACGCAACCCTCGAAAAAATTTGATTGTTGCTACCCAACCCACACCAAAGCAACAGAACCTTAGCAAAAGAACGCAACCCAGTATGCCTAACCCGACCGCTAACTACACTATTGACTTCTACAAGAAAGTCCCCTACGGAAAGACCCTACCCCCTAAGGTGCGGGAGGAGGTAGAGCGTCAAGTCCAAGAGAACTTTACCGTCAAGGACTTAATGTGTGCTAATTACTATTATAGGGATATCCAATTTGAAGACCACAAAAAGACTACCGAAAAGTTAGAGAAACAACAACTCGAACTTATGAAAAGTATAATAACATACGGGAAAAACAAGAGTTCAATAAAGGAAGGGGTTAAGTGTCCCGACGGAAAAGACGGGATAATGGTTTGTATCGACGAACACGACCCCCAAAAACAAATATTTACGGAAAGGATAGGGTTTATCTCTTCCTCTCTTGAACTCGGTAAGTGTTTGATGAGGCATTGTGTCGGTTATAAACTGATGGTCGAAAAGTGGATAGAGTTTTGTGCGAGTAGGAGAGACCAACTGTTCGCCCAGCAATCATACGGAGCATTCCAAAGACTTAATGAAAACCTCCATAATGTATTGGAGTTAATGGAGACGATGGTAGAAAAGGATATTATGCCCGAGGGGCATTACAACGAAGCAATTAAAACTCTAAATAATGATTTGAAGTGGTGGAGGGACGAAGTGTTCCAAGTAATCCGTAGGAGTAATGATTGTGGTGTATCCTATACTACGGTTAATCTACTATCCCTCCCCCTTCGAGACCAAGTATTCGAACACGAAGGACTTAGACCTCTAACAGAATTCTAACTACATAAAAAATATTAATTTGTATTATTCTTTAACTCTATTCTTAATTTGTATATAACCTTTTGTAATTCTTCAATTTTTTCTGTTTGTGCTTGTGCTATCCTTCTTAAAAATTCTATCTCTTGTTGTTTTGCTTCAAGGGTATCATTCTCTTTTATTTCTTCCATTATAACTTATCTTATATAATTATTGAAAATTTCTAATCAAGTTAAAAACTATTTTTGTAGAGGTCGCTTTCAAAATATTTCTCTTCACCCATAGATTTAACAGTTAATAGGGGGTATTTCTTTTTTATAACCTTTGCTTTTGCTTTTGTTAATATTCCCGTATATCCCGCATTACCACCCGATACTTCACCTATCCACTTATCAAAACTACTCAATATACCTTTTTTTCCATCGGGTTTAAATCTTTTAACCATATCTCTTATTTGTTCGTCTCCGTCCCAACCCCCACCCGAGTTAGTGATTTCATAATAATCTAATTTCCGTTCTTCTTTAACTGCTTTCCCAATCTTATCACTTATATCTAATGGTAAATCTAAAAGTTGTCCCGCTATTGTATTTCCACTTGCTTTTTTCTTCTTACCCTTAATATTTGGTGGAATTGGTGGGTGTTTCTTCTTTTCGCCCCAGTGTCCTCGTTTCTTCAATCCAGTAATGAGTTCTGCTCGGTTCATTCCCAGTCTAATATCTTTATTACCTTTATTGAGTTTATGTTGTCTAATATAATCCTTCATCTCTTTTACTGTCGATTTTTCAGTAGGTTTAGGCATTGCTTTATATACTATATATTTATATTTAATTCAAATTTCAAATTTAAAATTTAATTAATCTATCTAACTTTATACAGCAGATAGATAATAGTTATAAAAAGAATTCATTAAGTTAAAAATAAACTTATACAGATACAGACATAGACCCGTCTTGATTGATGTAGAACAGAGCGTCCGCCAATACAAAGATATCAAGGGTAGTCGCTTGTGGGGCGGGGTTACTGTCGAGGATAAGGGAAATAGGTAGTGAGCGGTCAGCAGTATTAACTCCGCTCTCAATCGCTACCCGCTGGAATGCCTCCATATCTAACCCGAAGGGAGCAAATCTATATACTTGACCGTGGGTAGCACGGGCGCTCTCTTCACTGTAAAAGGTCGCAAACTGAGAATTGCTACCTAAACCAGCACGAGAACCAACATTACCCCACGCTTTTTCTAACTCCATAAGAGGTTCGCTGGTAGAACCAATCGCCAAAGAATTACAACGGACGGGGGTAGGAGGGTAAGTTACTGACCCTATCTTGATTTGATATTCACTAAGGTTCATATGACCTCCCGTTCCTAAGTCAAAGGTAGTTCGAGCATCAGCACCCGCACCTTGCGAGGCAAAGAAAATAGACTTAATCGATTTACAACGAGCGGGAACATTAATGGTATTCGAAACAACATTAGCAACCGCACCCGTGAAGTGCCGATAGGTCTGTCCCGCAAGGGTTAGAACACCACCCGAAACTTCTTGTAGCATTCTTAACTGCTGGGAAACATCAGCACCAACTTCAACAAGGTTAGCAACATAACGGACATCGCTAATAGAGTAGGAGGTAGCAGCACCGTTTTGGACGACCGCTTGAACTTCATTCGCTAACTCAATCTCTACGGTGAGAGGAGCAGACATTAACATAAGTGGGACTAACTTTTCACAGTTCAATAAACCCGAGGTTAGTGGAATACAGAAAGTATAAGTTCCACCATTACCTATCTGCGTTTGGAAGTTATTACCAAGACCAAGATTTCTAAGTGTAGAAGCACCGTCGGCGGCGGTATCCTCTAAGGCGATTTGTAATGCTCCGTCTTGCGAACCATCACCTTTAATCGCTTCGGTTAGTGTGCGGGTCGCTTTGTGGTCGTATCCCGACTGACAAGGTAGGACAATAGCACCCATTAACCTATTGTATGACTGGATATCCTCTAACACCGTTCCACTCTGCTCTATCCTCAGTCTGCGGATAAAGGAATGACCCCCAGCAAAGTCAATTGCGGAGTTATTACCCGCTGGACCAGTGTAGGTAAAGCGGAGGTAGGAATGCTGAGTATCTAAAAGGGCATCAGCACTAAGGTCGATGCGAATAATATTAGCACCATCACTCACGAAGGTAGCACCGTTCGTGGGAAAAAAGGTTCTGCGTCTCGCCTTACTCTCAACGGCAAGGGGTAATACATCTGTGTAATCCAAGGTTTTCGGTAGCACTCTTTCCATTATTTTATACCTTAACTTATATTATTATTTGAAATTTCTAACCTAAAAATTTTAGTTTTACCGAATGGTTGCTTTGCTTATTAAGGACAAGTTCCTCCCCGATTGGAAGTCGGGGTAGGATTTGGAAGCATAAGGAATTCCAAAACAATAGTAACACCTCCAATAAAGGTTTGTGTATCAGTATAATCGACAAGTCCTATTGTAAGGTTAGCATAATTTTCTTTAAATTTAACTTCTAATGTATTACCAAAAGGAACACCACACAACATACCAGTCTCAAAAATACTACTTTCATCTTCCATACAATAATACCCATTACCTCTAACTATTTGGTTAGGGACTGCGGGAGTTCCCGCCCCCGCACCCGCTACCGCACCATTAATACCTACTATCTGTTTTTTTGCTCCCGCCGAGGTTTGAAGTGCGGGTAGTTCTGCGTTAAACGCCAAAGCAGTATCATCTACTATTACCCCATCAACCCACTTAGGAACGAAGCACTGACCGAACCGCTGGTCGACCACCTCCGCCATAGGTGCTATGTCTCCTCTAACTGACCCAAAGTTTCTACACGGGATATTTGTTTGAACTGTTATCCCCGCTGGGACTGTTTCATAATTAACTACCCCCGTTCCTTGCGCCCAAACTGGATTATAAAAACCTCTATCTCCAACTATTACCCTTCTAATCTTAACTAAACACTGACTAAAATTATTACTAAATCCTATCTCACTTAAAGGAGGTAATCGAAATCTTAAAGTTTTATTTGCCTCTAACTGACCCGCAACATTCCCGAAAATCCCAGCACACTCATACCTAAAATATCGATTTGCCGTGCTTATATCATCTAAGTTTCCACCTTTCATTATGTTATATTAATATATAATATTTTTATTATGTCTTTTTAATTTTTTATCTTTTACCTTTCAACGACCCGTGGATTAACCCTTGTTTCTTTGCTTCTGCTAACCCACTCATCGCCAAAGAAGTCGCTTTTGCTCCTTTTCCAACTAAACTACTTACACCACTAACTCCTTCTGCTAAACCAGCAACTCCTCCCACTACCTCCCCAACAATCGGGATTTCAGCAGTAAAAGGTAAGGCACTCTCCGCACCCTTAGCGACTACCTTTGCTACATTGCCTACCTTACCAGCAACATCACCCACAGTATCCGCTACCTTCTTAATTGTATCGCTGTGGTCGATAACATAATCTACACCCTCGTCTATTTTATGACCTACTGCCTTAACTCCGTCCCACGCCTTAGTGCCTAACGCCGACGCCGAATTCTTAATCTTTGTTCCTAACTGACCCCACCAACCCATAGTATTTATAATACTATTGGATAAAAAAGATATAAAGTGAAAAAAAGTATATTAGGCAAATCGATTTATAAACTGTAATGCCCCTCTTGCTTGTGTCGTTCTATCTGCTACATTCTCTACTAAACCCGCACCTTTGGATACTGCTTTCGCACCCGCACTAACCGCTCCAAGAGCAGACGCTACTGGAACACCCGCACCGCTTAGTGCCGCCAAAGTCGCACCCGTTCCCGCTACCGCACTAACCTTATCTGCGACACTATGAACTGCCCCAGCAACGCTACCAATTGTTTCACTTTTCTCTGCGAGTGCCGAACCAACACCACCTACCTTATGTCCTAACCGTAAGAATTGTCCCTTATGTTTAAGTCCTAACTTCATTATATATTATACTTATATTTATTATTATTTTTATGGTTTATCTGTTTTAGTTGTTTTAGTCTCTTGATAATCTTGATATAATTTTTCTGCTACTTCTAACCTTTTATCCTTTGGAACTTTTAACTCGGGTTTTTCGATAAAATCAAACTGTAATGATATATCCCAATCCAATCCGTTCAAATTGATTAATCTATTTTTTTGGTCTGTAAGTCTAACACCTATGGAGGTAATTTCTCTTACCTTTAATATTAATTTATGAACTGACCCGTCGCTTGGACTAACCGTGATTATACCTCCACTATTAACATCAATCGGTATCCTCGCAAGGATACTACTAAACCCACCCCCTACCGCACTATCTAATATACTATGTTGAGTTAGGTTAGTTCTTACATACAAACTCCTTATCGACGCATTAATATCAACGGCACTAAAATAATTTTGTGTCCCCGCTTGATTATCCCCATTCCAAAAAGTAGTTAATCCAGTTGTAGTAAAGAGTTGTGTTGATGCGACATTAGTAGAATAACCGCACCTAAAATTAACCCCATTATTTTCAAAATATACATCATACCCTACCCCATCAATAAAAGTATATTCGCTAAAACCTATCTCGTCCTTAAAATTTAATAAGGAGTTTGCCCCATTCGCTATCCTTAATGTTAATCTATAATTACTTACACCAGTTCCAGTCCAATTCCATTCATACTTTAAAGTATCTCTGTTATATTGAATTTGTAAATTACCCCCAGTAGCAGTATTAATCTTTGATGAAATTTCTTCCATTAAACTCCTCGCATTATAATTACCCTCACTTAATTCGATATATCCAGTATCAGCACCCGCAGTTGTATTATAATTACCGATAGTATAATCTAACCTAACATTCCTACCTCTTTGGAAATTATAAAAACTAAAAGGGATAGCACAATGATGTAAAGACATTAGGATAGTGTGATGAGGTGGAATACTAATTGCCTCATCGGGTATAAAAATATAATCGGTTGTATATATAGGATTACTTGTTTGTAGTCTTGTATCTTGCGAATTAATAAATAATATTCTACTCGCACCCGTTCCCGTTTCTATATTACTCATAGTATTTACTATTTAGAAGATTTTATATTTGTTTTCTTAACCTCTAACCCTTTAATTTGTCGCCGTGTGCTGAAAAATTTATCTTGATATAAAGCGATTACTTGTCGTCTATGCTCGTGAAACTTTCTTATGTCTATTGGTGGTAAAGGGTGAGGTTGATAACCAATTTGAGAACCCGCAGTCATTATTATAGTATTACTTAGGTATTATTTCTCGCTTCGATTACTTTTTTATTCTTCTCTAAATCCCTTAACTTAACGTATTCTATATCATCACTTTCATCATATTTATATTTATGTTCTTCAAAGGTAAGAACTGCCTTAAATAAATTGGGGTGATACGCAACTTTCTTAATCTGTATGTGGCGGATATTTCTAATCATATACTATACCATAGGTTATAAATTAATTCCTTAAACAAATTTATATCCACTACCTTTCACAAAAAATCTTATTTTACCTTCTTCGATTGCTCTTTTACCCGCATCTGTATAAGGATTAAATTGGAACTCTTCACCCTTATCCCCACTCTTATATAAATTAAACTTTCTTGTATTTGATGAACCATAACCATCTTGCGAAGGCATATTCTTAACAATCCATTCACCTTTATTCTTAACTGTTGCTCCTACTCCTTTTACTCCACCTTCACTTCTTAAAGTTAATTCAAACTTACCTTTTATTAATCCCAAAGTTAAATCTCTTTTATCTCCTTTGTATAATTTAAAATCTTTAAACTTAACTTCTTTTTTAGCACCTTTTCGTGCTATTCTACCTCGAACTACTTTTTGGATTTTGGTTGCTTCTTTCTGTTGTTTTCTACCTCCTTCTTTACCTTTATAAACTCCTTTTTGTCCTTTACTACCTTCACAAACAACATAAGTCCCACCACCTTTATTTGTTCTTGTAAAACAATCGCCTTTACCTTTATCTCTCCAACTTCCTTCTACTCTCGGTCTATCTCTTTTTTTGGGGGGCATAACTACTTTATACTATAACTTATCTTTTTTTCCCTCGGCGTTTTTTGGGTTTTAACTTACCCGCCAACTGACCCAATAATTCTTTATTACTTGCTTTAACTCCTTCTGCTCCTTTCGCTACTGTTGCTCCCGCTTTTGCGTCTCTACCCGCTTGACTTAACTTTAACGCAATAGGGTCTTTGGGTTTTTGCCCCGCTTGAAATACCGCACCAGCAATTTCTTTAACTGCTCCACCGATACCTTGCTGACCCGCTACTACTCCCGCTCCTTGAATTAATGCCTCTTTTCCCGCTACCCCCTTAACCTTTTTACCGAATGGTTCTAATTTCGAAGGGTCTAATGGTGATGGTAGTTGTTGTGCGGGTTTTACCTTCTGTCCTAACTTTACCCTCGGTCCAGCAAGTCCTACCTTCGCACCTCCAATAATATTACCTTCGCTATCGTGTCCTATAACCTCTGTTCCCGCTCCTTGTGGTTTTATATTTGGTTGATTACGAGGGTCTAAAAAGTTCGATAGTTCTGCTCTATCTGCTTCGTCTCTTGCTCCTTTAACTCCATCGTATTCCTTCTTAACTCCTAACAAAGCACCACCTACAATTGCTACTTTTGCTCCAAATCTTAGTCCCGATTTTACTTTATCGCCTATCTTACCCATAGTATTTATATATTATTAAGATATAATATAAACTCTTATTTTGGATTTTCTATTTTAGTGTGCTACTAACGATTTAGCGTGAGGGGTATAACCTAAGTGGTTTTTAATACTACCCGCTAAAATTGATTTAGCGTCGTGAGGACTTACTTGACCTACAACCTTAGACGCAACCTTAGCAATTGCGGGTATGGCGGGGTTTCCCGCCATAGCACCAGCAGTTAAACCTCTTTTAACCGCATCGATACGGGGTTGGTTAGCAGTTCTTAATGCTTGAACTGCGGGTATAACTTGGTGGTGGGATAAGGATTTCCCTAAATTTGGTAGGTCGTGTCCCCGTGGAACTCTCCGTCTTAAACTTCTCTCTAAGTTCATCTGTGCTTGTGTTTTCATACCGCCCCCAACTCCAAAGTTGTCTAATACTCTCTGTGATACGATTTTTCTGCCCGTTCTATCCATTATTTATATTATAATAGATATAATTAAAAAAAATTAAGTTAAAAATTATATTAGTTCTTAGTCTTTTTTTTACCCTTCTTTCTCTTCTTCTTTTTGGGTTCGGGTTTTTTCTTTCTCTCTATCTTATTATCCTCGTCTTCTTCTTTTATATAAGGTGGCGGTGCGTCCTTAAAGTGTCCCCCGAACCCTTGTTGTCGAAGTGGGGTTTGTGGTGTTATATTATGTTGTGCTAACCCCGTATTAAAACCATCTCTAATAAAGTTATGCTGTGTTATCATTATACTATACCATAGGTTATAAATTTATTTCATAAATTTCTTCATACAATTAATTAAATTCTAACTTGAATTTACCTTGTCTTACCTTCAATTTGTTTAACGCCTTTTTATTTTTCTTTTTCTTCTTCTTAACTTCTTTTGGAGGTTCTTTTGGTTGCTCTCCCCACTGATATCTTGCTAATATTTCTATAAAGTCATCGGGGTATTCGGGATACTTATGTTTATACCATTCGATACCTTCTTCTAAGGTTTTTATAGCACAATAAGAAGCGGGTAAGGTTTCATCTAATTTACCCATACCAACCGTAAAATCATCAGTATCTTCTACTTTCTTAACAACAACATCATAATCGATTTTATCTCTATCTAACCATTCGGGTAATCGAGTTCCTCTCTGCTCGTCCTCTAACTCTTCTTTCTTAATAAAAGTATAGTTTAACCTATTATCATTAGAGAAAATTTGCTTAGCGATATTAACACCCTCTATCTTTGCCTCCATAATTTATACTATTATGAATATAAAAAACCACGATTTTTAAAAATAAAGTTATTCACCAAAGGTTATAAATCCATAGGATTTATTCAAGAAGAAACCTTAACATAACTATTTCCCTTTGGTCTTCCTCTTTTGTGTGCTTCTTTTCCTACTTTATGTCTTTTTTCTTTAACTCCACCTTTGCTATCTCCTTTCCTAATAATTCCCAATAACAAACCTTCGGGTAGTTTTTCATACTGTTTTTGGGTTATCTTTCCGTCCTTTAATCCTTTTTGAATAGTGGGGTTTTTACTCGGCATTAATTATATACTAACTTATATATTTTTTACCACCACGAAGAAGTTGTTTTATTAGTTTTATCGTGAATTTTTAAAACTTGTTGGATTATTTTTAATGTTTCCCTTAACTCCATAATTTCTCCTCTTAATAAAGTAATATCATTATCTATCTTATTCAATAAATCTCTATTTGTGGGTAATTCTTGGGATTTCGATTTCAACATTATATTACTAACTTAGATTATACTTCATCGCCCGAACCAGTCCCCTTAGGTCTAACTACAAATCTTATCTTTCCGTCCGCTAACGCTTCTTCAAATATATTCTTACCCGTCGTCCTTGATTTCTTATAGGGGTTAATTTGGTCTTCGTCTACGAAACCTCTGTGTTTATAAGTGAAGTTAAATTTTGCCGTATTCATCGAACCAGTGCCTTCTTTACTTGGTATTTTCTTAACTTTATATAAACCTACATTCGACCCTATATAATTTGCGGTATCAAAAGGTTCTCTAACTTCTAAATATAATTGTCCTTGGTCGGTCATACCACCAAGTTTTTTAGCGACTTTCTGTCCTTTTTTAATCTCCTCCCAGTCGATAGGGTTATATCTATCTGCTCGTTTTCTATCTCTTTCTATCCTCTGTCTTAGTTGTTCTGCTTGGAGTTCTTCTGCTGAAACACCCGTCCTCCTCGCAATATCAAAAGCGTCCTCTAACTCCTCCGCCTCTTCTTCTACTACCTCTTGTCCTTTGGGTAAAAGAGGTTGTTGTTCTTCCTCGGTTGCGGGAACTTCGGGTAGTGCGAAGGTTTCTTCTCCTCGTGTTGCTCCAAATACTCCTTCTGCTACTGCTCCTCCTTCTTCTTGTTGAATTGCTACTCCTAATCCTCCCGATTGCTCCCCACTACTAACTGGGACTTTTGCTACTCCTCCACCTCCCATACCAGTTAAAGCACTAACTACGCCACCAGCAACTTTACCTAATTGTTGGACTGCCGTTTCGGGTCTTTGTTCTAACTGTCTTTCTAATT
>TARA_R100001594_G_scaffold31642_1_pt1 | contig 11881 bp, 13 predicted proteins | sample TARA_R100001594 | Tara Oceans TARA_R100001594 (sample SAMEA2622752) | marine metagenome | biome: marine biome (ENVO:00000447); feature: marine epipelagic mixed layer (ENVO:xxxxxxxxx); material: "saline water (ENVO:00002010), including plankton (ENVO:xxxxxxxx)" | depth 150 m | reverse complement strand
GAGCAAAAGCTAAGTGTTCTTTAAATAACTGTCTAAAAGAATTAGCAGCTGTAGCCATAGTTTCTTGTTTCTTGTCTTTAGCTAAAAGAACATTAGCTTTCCCCATGACTTGATTAAACATGGTATCCATGTCTAAAAACATCTCGCGAGCATTAACCCTAGAAATACTAGCTTTGCCTTGATTTAAAATTCCTAGTAATTGGTTTTTAAAAGAAGTTGCTCTAGTTTTTCTATTAGTACGATTGTCGCTTAAAATATCTGATCCTTCAATTAACAGGAAATCCTGCATTTGCTGGATAACCCTACCTTTAGTGATTCTATCTACAAATTTATGATAAGCTAATTGAGCTTCAGGCTCTAATCCGCCTGGCATTTCTTTTTCATAAGCTGCTGCTAATTCAGCAGTGATAGTATCGTTATGAATTTGATCAGCTTGTTTTGTTCTAGCTAGTCTTGTAAATGAATCAGAAAGATCAGATAAACCTGAAGATAATCTCTGTTCATTTGCAGAAGTATCTAAAGGCTGTTGCACCACTACATTGGCAACAGGAGCTGTTAAATCAGTCCTTATAGGATCAACTTTAAAAATATTATCTTCAGCCATTATGAGAATCCTCTTGCTTTAACTTTACCATCTGCATCAGTATAATAGCCAAGATCAGTGTACTTCTCAATGCCTAAACCTATAGTTTGAGCAACTAATCCAGTAGCATCGGGTATAGAAGTTAGACCAGAAAATGCTTTATTATTTCTACTTAAAGTTTCTAAAGAAACATTTTTGCGTCTTGTTTTGAAGTCATTAAGTTCTGTTTGAAAATTTAAATCTTTTCTAGCTAAAGCTTCTAACCCTTGTCTTTCTATATTTTGTATTCTTGCTAAACCAGAACCTATAGTAGAGTCTCCACCTTGAGATTCCATTTGAGCCATAGCTGAGGCTTTAGAAGCTCTAATTTTTTTATATATAGCTGCAACATCAAAAGATCGTTTAACTGTAGTTAGCATCTGTTCTTCATTAATATGAAGATAAGAATTGTAAGCTAATTGATTATTTAATGCAGCTTGTCTATTAGCTGTATCTATACGAGTGTAATGATCTCTAACATCTGCTTGAAAAGAGGCTCTTTTGTTTATTGCACCCATCGCAAAAGATGCCATCTGTAGCATTTCGTATCCTTTAGGAAGTGCCATTAGACTAACCTACAGAATTCATAAAATTTCACTTTATTAATAACCTTTTCTCCAATTATCTTAAAGCCACACCATTTGATCCATTTAAGGTGTACTTCATTTCTAGAGTCAATAATATTACAGAGATGTGGAAATACTTTATTCATCTTGTCCACCTCTGATCTAGATTGTTTAAGAAAAGCAGTCTTGATCTTAACAAGACCTTCAGTACCTAACATCCATACTTGTCCACACTTATCTGATAACGGAACTACACCATAGATACCTACAGTTCTACCTCTATTATCTATAATAGTTCTGCATATATAACTATTACCAAATGCTAAAGATAAAGCCTGATCTACTTTGTGACCTAATGTTTCAACTTCACGTTTATCTTCATATCTCATATTTAAATAGAGATAAGTTAAGTCATCTAACTGCGACTTTCTATGGTACGGCTTCACTACCTTCTCCCTACTGTCCTCACTACATAGTTACCTTCCCAATCTGCGCCAGTAAAAGCACAAGGAAGATAAGAGTCAGACACAAGTTCTATCTTTAAATCTTTAGCATCAGCTAATATTAACTTTTTAAAATTACCGGTTTCAAAAGGTATAGTACCAATCTGATTTAAAGGTGAACCTAAGATTCTACCAGTAAATGTATGAATAAAAGCATCTCGACCAGGAGCTGTTACTCTCATATTAAAGAAACCAGTTTTAAAGTAATCTACATTAAACTTACGGATCTTTAAGACACCACCAGATAAAGAACTAAGTCTACCTTGTACCTCAGTCTTGATTGTGGGCTCTGTAAACTCATATAAGAACTGATATTCTTTACCTATCCATACAGGATAAGTAGAGAAATCTCCAGTAGCTACAAGGTTTAATGGAGAGGTTTGAGTAACTCCTTGTATCAGTCCACCTTCGCTACCTTCCCACTCAGCTCCATATATTAATCTAAAAGTAGAATCAAAGTCATCAGGATAAGGCATAACCCATCGTGTAACATCCTGTCCTGAATCGTATACTCCTTGAATAGATGAGAGTCTATCCAGATGTGGTTTAAAAGAGAGTTGACTACTGGATTCTGCTAGTCCTACTAAGTTAGCATCCTGTAAAGACATCGTATCTATGTAAGTACCATCAGGTCTTACTATAATAAAATAAGCTACATAGTCTATTACATATAAACCTATTACTTTTTCTTCTTCTTTAAATGTCCACTTAGACCACGAACTAAGTTTCTTAGTTCCAGCTTGAAATAAATACTTATAATGGAAAACTTCATTCTGATTTTCGTCAGACAGTACAAACAATGCTTCATCATGTGATACAATTTCAGTACCTCTACCTTTGATATAACTTGGAACATGAGATGTTACATTCTCAGCTGTCTCTTCTTGTAAGTCTTCAACAACACCAAATTCTCTAATGGTAGTAAATCCATCGTTGGCATCAGAAAAGTAAATCTTTCTACCATTTAATCTTGGTTCTATTCTATTATCATGCTCATATTCTGTAAGTAAAGAAAACTTAGCATTAGTAGGAGTAAGCCCACCAGCAGCAAATTCAGACAATTGGAATTGCCCAAAGTTACTAAAGACAATTAAGTTCTCATTGAAAGGTATAGCATGGTGTAGAATACTTACTTCATTGGTAGGAGCTGCTAAATCTATTACATCTGTATCTAATAAATCTGTAGCAGTAGTAGCATAGAAATTAAAATACTCACCTAATTCAGATAAAATAATATTTTCATTAGCCAAGAATCCTAGACGATTCTTGTGGAAAAACATATCATTTATTGTATACCCTATAAAACCAGGATCAGGTGCTGTTTCCTCATCTCCTGCTGCTCTATCAACCCATCCAATTTGATCCAAGGTAAAAACACTTTCTCCAAAATCAGTTGAGAAAGAAGCATCCCAAGGATCTTCACTAGTTCTTACTAGCTTTAAAGGCATTGTAGCAGGATCAATAGAATTAGCTAATCCTGGTTCTACAGTTTCTACCCATTCACCTACATCTTCGTCTGCGGAGTTATTATGTTTAATCCAATAATCATCTGTACCACTACTAGGATCACCAGTAATCTTAATAGTATAACCATCTTTAGTTCTAGCTGGTAGATCCGTAAAGTCTACTACAGTATCTTTAATTGCAACTAAATTCTGTTCAGGCGCGTTACAATGTAATGTAAAATCAGCCCCATTAATTCTGGTTAGATGTATATTACTACTACCAAACTTAGTGATAGTAAAAGTAGAACCTATAGCTGTAGTAAGATCACTATAAATATCATCAATCTGTGTCTCTGCATCATTACTAGAAGTTACTGTAGATACAAGAGTACCATCTACATAGACTGTCATAGTAGAAGCATTAGTAGCTTGCTTTAGAAATATAAGTCCTTCAGGATTTCTAGAAGTTCCTAATGAAGAACTCTTAGCTGTTACTTTAGTTTTATTTAAGATAAACGTATAGTCAGCTATAGAGAATAAATGTAAATTATCTCTAGCATTAGTGGTAGTTATATAAGCTAACTCATCTGAGGTAATACCATTAACACTTTGTTTTATACCATCTAAGGTACAAACATCTATTTCTGTTTGTGTAAAGTCTGTACTAAAAGCTTCATCAAATTGACTAGAAGTAATCGTAACTACATATCGTTCTGTAGCATCTCTATTAATGAAGTGAACATTTTGTTGAGTATCGGTATATGGAGTGTGCTTTTTAAGATGTTCTAATGGAGGTCTTTTTTTAAGACCTTCAGCTACAGTGGGTAAACCGTTTTCCTGTACTTCACACTGAGAAGCAAGTCTTAAACTAGGTGGTTGCTGTGAAACCCCATTGATTAGATTGCTTATTTGTTCTGTAATTAGTGGCATCTACCATAATTTCCTGTGAAGCTGAGTCGTATTTAACATATCTAGTGTTCCATAAGCTACGTTTAATCCTGATCGTTCTGCATCATCATCTAATAAATCTGCATAAGCTTCTGCTTCTTCTTGTCTGTTAACAGTTTCTGCTGATACTTGTCCTATAATTTCTTCTTGGAAAATCCTTGCTGCTCTTACAGTAACATACTGCCTAAAAGTGTTAGGTGTATCTATAAAATCTAATAATGTAATAGTAACAGCAGTAGTTAAATTCTTAGTCCAAGTAAATGTATTATTATCTAAATCATACGCATACATTGTACCTGATTGCCCTCTAATGGTCATGAGTTGTCCAGGCTGGTGTACAGACAAAATGGAATTACTTAAAGGTATCTTATTCTCACTATTTCTAGTAAGTGTCACATCCCATTCTGTATTGAAATGCCATCCTTTTTGTTGAGCTGCTCTGTTAACATTAGAAAGTAAGTTCTTTGCTTGTGTTACTTCAACTGTAGTAGCTGTTTCAAGACTAGATACAGCAGCTTCACCTACAGCAGCTAGAAGCATATTAACAGCTTCTAGTTCAGTCATAGGTGTGACAGATATAAATGACATTTTAAGTTACCAAAGAATAACCAACAAGATTAGCATTATCTACTGTTATATTTTCTGTACCATCTATATTAGCTACATAAATAGAAATGTAATCATTAGTAGCCATAGAAGCCAAGGCAATTGTAGATACATTTCCTGGCTTATTATTAGTAGCAGGGGATAAACGAGTAATTGTTGAACCAGTTATAAGTGTACCATTCTTATGTAATTGTAGACCACATTCTTTTGATGTTGTACCTGAAGCCATTTGCATACTAGTAGTAACCATGAACATACAGTTAACCGTAGGTGTTCCTGTATACCTAAGTCTACCATTAGTATTCATATCAAACTCATTGGCTGTAGGACTCGTAGATAAAGTCCAAGTACCAGCAGCTTCTACATAAACTCCACTACTTGAAATTGTAGTTGCAGAAGCTGAAGAGATATAGATACTACCTTGTTTAACCTGAGTAGTTTCAACAAAATCACGCAAGTCCTGTGGTGTTATTGAACCTGCTGCTTGACCATCTTGAAACAGGTTAGTTGTTAAATCACTTACTGTGCGTGATGTATCAACCATTATGTTCTCCTAATTTAAAAAAAAAGAGGAGCCCAAGTTTCCTCAAGCCCCTCTTTAGTAGACTTAATTATGAAGTCTTAAATTCAATACAGCCTTCTGGACGGATAAATCCATGACCCATAGCATACTTAGCCACGATAATCCAACCTTGATTCTTAATGCTGTACTCAGTTTCTACTGCAAGATTTAACAACTTAACAGTAGCTACAGAAGACTTGTGCATAACAAGTGCTTTAGTCGTACTGAAGTCACCATCATGTGTTGTCACTTGAGAGGAACTAATATTACTAATAGGTAGGTTATTGGTCTTCACAATGTGAATACCGGCTACCTTCATTACTTCACCTTCTGAATAGACTCCACTTCCACCCCAATCACGATTGATCAGGTTAGTAGTTTCAGCCATGAGATAATACTGAGCCGGACGCACAAACATATACCTGTCATTCTCAGGTACATTGTTCTCATCCAATTGTTCAGCAGCATCAAACAAGCCACTACCCAAAGTAGAACCAGTATCACCATAGTTAGCATTGGTAAGTACAGAACCACCATTACCACCACTAACCAACGTAGCGGAACGTGCGCCTAGTACACCCTGTTGCAATACATTCTGATCCCATTGTGTACCCAAGGCAATACCAGCTTCCTTAGCATAAATAGAACGTACCTCAAAGTGAGACATAGCCTCATCAAGGTTATTCACAAAGTGATCAGCAATCAAAAGACCATCAATAGTAATGACCTTCTCATTCTTGTGGATGATTGTACCATCCAATTCAATCGCGGTGGTTCCAGTATCACCTGAGCCATTGATATAAGCATACTCAGTAGCAGCAGTCTTCCACACTAGAGGAAACTGTGCAGAAATACCACTAGAGATACTACGGATAACGTGCTTATCCATCGTAACTGAAGCTTGCTCAAAAGCAGTCAATACTTCTCCTGCATATACTTTAAGAAATAATGCAGAGGAATCACCAGCAGAATTCGCTTGACCTGTCCTTGTCATAGTTAGGACAGGTGCAGTAGTAGCCGTAACTGACATACTATTCTCCTAGTTATAAATTAATAAAAAGTACCTAACAATATTAGCTATACTTTTCTTTAACTTTCGACTAAAAGTTATCAACCGCAGTTGGCTTCTGTTTACTTGTTTAAATACTTTATAGCAGTCCTACTTATAATCTCCCTTGGGAGAAAATATCTGATCGTTCTAATCTATCAAGTACATCCTGCCTATAAGCAGTATCATACTCATACCTTGGATCTTTCATAGCAGCAGTTACTTCAGCATTAGACCTAAAGACATCTCCTGAACCCTCAGGTTCAGCTTGTGTGCCTCCATAAGTTGTGCCTTCATTACCAGCTACATTGGTATAATCAGAACGTAAACCTTTAGCTGCTATAATAGCAGTATTAACATCACCACTATTTACAGCTTTATCATAAGCTTGTATTTGTTCTGGAGTATAGTTAGCTTTAGCCCACTCAACCATATTACTATACTCTTGGTCTCCACCTACAGCAGTCTTAACTTGATTACCTATTTGTTCACCTAAAGCTTTTACTCCTGCTATATATGTATCAGCATATTCTCTACTAATACCAGCACTTTCTAATTGATTATAACTGTCTTCACTTAGAGCACCGGTATTCATGTACTCTTGTTGTAAAGCAGCCATATCAAATGCTCCTTCAGTTGGTTCAGGAGCTTTAGGTATACTTAAATCTGAATCTTCTGTAGGTTCTATTTGAGGTACTGTAGGTTGACCTAATTTCTTTTCCAGTTCCTGATAGCTTTGCATAAGTTTATCATAGTCACCACCAAACTTATCCTGAGGTTGTACTTCAGGGGCAGAAGTAATTTCCTTAGCTTCTACCTTCTCTATCATTTCCTGATTGTGTTGTGCTTCTTCAGCACTTATCTCTACTTGATCGTTTTCAACTACTAATTGGTTTGCCATATCGCTCTCCATAAGTTTCTTTTATTGTTCCATTCCGTAACTGTATCTTAGTGTACGTTGATGGTAGAGAGCCTGGAGTTCTTACTTCAGCTTTCTGCTCTAAAACTTTATTAACAACTTCAACATTCTTTAGCTCTGCCTTACTTGTAATAGACTTAGCTATTTTAACTTCTTCTTTAATTTCTTCTTTCTTATTTGTATCTTTAGCCCTGCTCACTTTGTTGTGCTCCTTCTCTAATCATTTCTCCACCTTGCGTAACAGCATTAGGTGTCGCAGCTTTTAACATCTCTGCTTGTTGTTGTGCTTGTTGGGCTTGTTGTCTCTCTTGTTGTACTTGTTCTTCTGTTTTAATTAGACCTTTCATGTCTATACCAAAACCTACTCCTAGACGTTTAAGAACATCACTAGCATTAGTGTATCCTAATACAGCTTCTGGTCCTAAAATCTGTGTCGCAGTCTGGAGAAAAGTAGCAAGCTTATTAGCATCATTACCTCTACCTAATGCTTCAAACCCTGTAATAATTACAGGCTCTACTGTACCCTCAGGTAACTTAGGTAGTTTCTTTTCTCGTTCAAGTACAGATATAATTCGTTTGACTAGTGGTAACTGAAGTTCATGCGAAAGAAGACTATAGATACCACCTAGACTAGTCTCTAGTTCATTAGCTAGAAACCTAATCTCTTCAGCAGTTACTCTCTCAGCATCCCTTTGTACACTTTGGTTTAACAAGAAGGCAGCAGCTAGTCTACGCTCTACACCTTCCATTGTCTCTCTTGCTACTCTGAAGTCACTAAACTTTTCTACTTGTACTACTGTGACATCATCTTTATTTCCTTGTCTAACAGCGAGATTAGGCGCGTTACTGATAGTACGCATCTTGGTAGTACCATTAGGTTTAACCAAGAACAAGACCTTAGCAGCAGCAGCTGTACCCTCAATGATAGCTTTGCTTAATCCTTCGACTGTCTTAAGATCACCTAAGTATTCCTCTACAAACCCACGTCCATAGTCCTCACCATCAATAGCATTATACCGTAAGGCTAACCAAGGGTTCTTATCTAAAGGATACTCAGAGTCTGTACCAGGAATTCTCTTATCGTTTACTTCTTGTCTTACTTTTATCTTGTCTCCTACACGTCTAATTGAAGTATAGAGACTTAATTCTTTTTCATTACCATCAGCTGATGTACCGGTTTCTTTAGGTGGTGCTGAATCAAACAAGTCTTTATATAACTCTCGACTCATTTGTTCTTTAACTACAACCTCCAGTACAGCTCCTTGAGGATCGCGTCTTACTACATACTGATCTAAATGAAATACTCTCATAGTATTATTCTTATCAGCATGGAGTAAAGCATTACCAGTAATAAGTAGATGACGTATACACTCATTGAGTGGTACACGCATAGCTTTACTTTCAATCTCATCCATTACTGCACGTTCCATAGAGTTAAGTCCTTCTTCTACTGGAGCGCGTTGAGCTTGTAGTTCTTCTAGAGTAAAGTCATCTATTTGAAACTTAAAGAATGGAGAATTAGGAGGAAATAAAGTTAACAATAATTTTGCTGCTAAATTATTTACACCTCTTGCTCCTACACCTTGATAAGGAGTAGGTAATGTCTGATTGTATGTAGCATTTCTAGGAAGAATAAAAGGTAAAGTTAACTCAGCTGCATCCCAAGCTTCCTCCAAGAATGTCTGTCGAAATACAGCTAGATCACTGTACTTCTTACTCAATGCAGTTTCTTGTGTCATGCTAATTGTAGTCCTGTGGGTGCAAAAGATGATGTATCAATACTAAGATCACCAATATCTTCCTGTGTTAGTTTACGTTGTTTACTTCGTTTAATAGCTTCCGCTAAAGAAGCAGCTGCCTGTCTACCACCAGTACCTGTAACAGTCATAGGTTGACTACTGAATTGTTGGGCATACGAATAAGCAGGATAAGATGGAAAATCTGGAGCTTGAGGTGACATCATTCCCATAGCTATGGAACCACCTAAACCCATCACAGATGCACCTGTAACTGCTGCTGCACTTACACCCGAACCGAATACTCCTGCACCTAAAGCTGCACCTGTTGTAGTTGCTCCTTGCAAACCAGCGGAAGCACCCATTTTCAGTCCAACAGTAGAAGCAGTAGAGCCAGCACCTAAACCACCCATACCACCAGTGACTCCACCTACTGCACCACCTATTAGTGCTCCTTCCAGTATGTTGCCACCAGTAGCTGCTGCACCTACAGCTCCAGTAGTTGCTCCAATAGCAATCCCTATAGAAATTGGATCACACATAGACTAACCTATATTCAATCCAGTTGGTCCACCAGAACCGGAAGTTACAAACCTAGCTTTTCCTTTAGCTCTTCTAGCTACTCTAGTTCTACCTTGAGTAGTTGCTTTTTCTTTAGCACTACGAGCAGTACTAGCAGGAGCAGCTGACACTGTAGCTATAGGGGCTGGAGGACTTGGAGGTGGTGGAGGAGGAGGTGGGGGTGGGGGAGGGGGAGGAATTCTAGGTGATCCTCCGCACATAAGTACAGACAATAAGTGTAACACAGCGTTCTCCTAACTAGTATCAATAGTAATTTGATCTGTTTTATTAAATTGTTCTTCTCTTAATTCTTCTTGTTTATCTTTTAACCAATGTAAAACTTTAAGTTGACCTTTAAGTTCACAAGTTTTATCCCAAGTATCACAAGTATATACTAAATGAGCCCCAAAGTTATTCTCTAAAACTCTAATTAAACCATTGGTTATCACTATATCATTCTCAAAATCCATCTAAAATGTCTCCTAAAGAGTTGAAATTTATGTATAATTATTTCATATTATAACTTTCTACCCCAACATATTTTTTTGCTTTGTGGTTGATCGGTTCTTCGATTCATCCGTGAAGGACAATTCCAATCACCACCCTTGGTTGTTCTTAATATTTTCCAACCAACAGCTTTTAGACTCACACCTAATTCTTCTTCTAAAATATATGTTTGGATAAGTTTATATCCTAAATGTTTCGATATGGTTGCTGCTTTTGCATATAAAAAAGAACACGAATTTTTTGTTCCATCAGTACATAGTCTGGTTATTTCAATTACTTTTCTAGGATTTATTGCTCTAGATACTGGTCTTCCAACAATACATACCCCAACCAAAATACCATCTTTTAATGCACCTATAGAAAAGCGGTGTCCAACCACAGGCTTATGATGTCTATGATGTTTGTCAATAAACTCATTAGCGAGTTTTAACTCCATTTGAGCAACTTGCATAATCATTTAGTAGGACAAACACCAGTAGCACACTCATCATTTTCTATCTCATGTGAGCTATCAGTATCACTAAAATCTACTTCAGTTAACTGTGAGACATACTCATTATAGACTTCTTCAGTTACTACTTCTTGCGGTAAGTACGAATAGACGGTATTAGTAATGGGAAGAAAGCTAACACCAACGTAACTAGACCAATTATTTTGGAGCCAATCTCGAATAGCAGGGATCTCATCCTCTTTATAATAAACTGAAATCGAGCAGTTCTGTTCAACGTAAGAATCCATGAGTAACTTGTAGCGTTCCAGCTGTTCAATAGCCGTCTCGTTATTAACATATTTATCTCCATCTTTAGAAAATCTAATGTTCTCCCAAGCTACAGGAAAAGTAACAATAGCATTATGCTCATCAACAGGACTATTAACCACATGGTATCCTGCTTCCCTAAGTTTAGGTAACATAGGATCATTAACAGAAAAATTAACATTATTAAATACATACCTACCAATAGGTTTATGACATCCCTCAGTAGTATCCATAATTTTACTTAGAGTACCACTAGGTTTAACAGTAGTTACATTCTTAGGACGTTGAGTACCTAACTCATCTGCCATAGAATACGCGCCATGTACTGCTATGTTTTTGAAACGCTTATAATCATACTCACTGAGGTCATCTCTTGTTGTAATTCCGGTGAGCCCCACTCCACACAAGCGGAGGTATTCGTTATTCTCATGCCAAGTTCGTTGAAGTATTCCATCATCCAAGTTAACCAAAGTTTGTCTGTAGTTTGCTCTTGCAATAATATAAAGTGCTCGTTCAAGTCCTCCACTGTCATTCCTGAATTTACTAAGATCGACTTCGGAAAGGTTACAGAAACTTTTATTCCCAAGCAAGATTTCAGCACAGGGATTAACTCCTGTAAACCAAGGTGCTCTTTTTCTAGCAGCTTCGCCATTGATAAGTCCTGGTTCTGATCCTCCTGATTCTTGAACGATGTTGAAGAAATCTTGTAACTCTTCATCTGTGGGTTTCCTCCAGAACACTACTGAATTATTAGATTGAGACCGATGTGGAAATTTATTAAGATCATCTTTAGCTCTAGCAAAAGCTTCCCACTCTGGAGTATCATAGTAAGCCAAAGCTATCTCAGCTGATCTACGAGAAGATAATACTGTACCTAACCAATTCATGATGTCCAGTATATCTATCTTACCTAGAAGTTGACCGGATTTCTTATTTAAAATTTGAACTATTGCTGTGAAGGCTTTAGCGAGGGGAGCATCACCGCTTGAGATCCATCCATACCCACTGAGTCGTTGTCCTGCTGGTCTGAGTTGTGAGAGATCGAGTATGAACTTTGTAGCTTTCCCTTTGAAAGCCAAAATTTTACCGATAGACTTTGCC
>TARA_R100001594_G_scaffold60946_2_pt1 | contig 11900 bp, 18 predicted proteins | sample TARA_R100001594 | Tara Oceans TARA_R100001594 (sample SAMEA2622752) | marine metagenome | biome: marine biome (ENVO:00000447); feature: marine epipelagic mixed layer (ENVO:xxxxxxxxx); material: "saline water (ENVO:00002010), including plankton (ENVO:xxxxxxxx)" | depth 150 m | reverse complement strand
ATCTTATGAATAGCAGGTACATAGAAGAAACTTTGGATTATAAATTAGTTGTGCAACAATCTATTGCGTCCAAAGTAAATGGTCACTTAGTTTACGCTATAGTAAATAAAGAGACTGATGTAGTGGAAGCTGAGGTACCTTTCTTAGTACAGGGATATGAAGGTCTGTACGAAATGCAAGCTTCTCTTGATTCTTGGAGAGATAAGTTTGAAAGTAAGAAAGAGGAAATTCATAAAGAATCGGAAATCTTAGTAAACTAAAATGAAAGCACTAGTAGATGGGGACATAATACTTTATAGATGTGGTTTTGCCGCTCAGAGAAAAGTATACAATTTATCAATACCTTTATTTCAAGAGGAGATACCTAAGTTTAGGTATAAAAAAGACATGATGGATTGGTTAAAAGAAAATGGCAGAGAAAAATCTGACTATGAAGTTACTGTGGATACAGTCATTGAGCCTGTTGAGAATGCTCTTCATAATGTTAAGACAGTTTTAACAGAGATAAAATCATTCTTATCTAAGAAATTTGGTGACACGGAAATGGAAGTTTTTTTGAGTGGAAAGAGTAACTTTAGAGATGAAGTTGCTACGATAAAAGTTTACAAAGGTAATAGAGATCCTTTGCACAAACCACATTGGTATGATGAGATTAGAGAATATCTTAAGTCCGTATGGAAAGCTGAAGAAGAAGAGCATCTAGAGGCTGATGATATTCTAGCAAAATTACAAGGTAATAATACTTGCATCGTAACTACTGATAAAGACTTAGACCAAATAAGTGGATGGCACTATAACTGGGTAAAGGATATACTTTATGAGGTATCTGCTGAACAAGCAGTGCACAGTAAATATATTCAAATACTTACTGGAGACTCTACAGATAATATAGAGGGTATCCCAGGACTTGGTCCAGTAGGAGCAGAAAAATGTCTTAATTGGTGCTCTTCTGTAGATGATTACGAACAAAGCATTAAGGAAGAGTACGAGCATTTTTTTAGTCAGACTGAGAAAGGCATTCAAAAATGCAATGAGTATGGCATGACTTGGAGTGAAATTTTAGAAGAAACTAGACAATTAATAACTTTAGGAGAAAAAAAGAATGAATATAAATCCGAATAATATACTTGGAGAAATATGTGGAAAGCTATCTGTATTAGTTGGTGCAGGATTTGTTGCATGGGTATTCTATTTGGCTGTAATAGCATGAAAAAGAAAATAGAACATACATATGAAAATGATGTGCAAGATACTCTAGATAAAGCTGGTATAGAAAGACTCTGGAAAGGAGTTAGTAAAACCAACATAAAGGAAATCGAAGAGTTAAGGTACGCAAGTCAACTAAGAAAAGCACTTAGACAAACAGGAATAAAAAAATGGCTATTAGATACAGGTCAAAATTTGAAGAAGAAATTGCGAAAAAGTTAAAAGGAACTAGAGCTAGGTACGAAAAACTTATAATACCATTTTATAAAGTCCACACATATAAACCTGACTGGGTCTTACCTAATGGAATTATAATTGAAGGGAAAGGAAGATTTACTTCTTACGATAGGGCAAAACATTTACTAATAAAGGAGCAACAACCTAGTTTAGACATTAGGTTTGTGTTTAAATATGACAATAAATTACATAAGACATCCAAAACTAGATATTCTGAATGGTGCAACAGGCACGGATTTAAATATAATTTTTTGGAAGTGCCAAAGGAATGGATAAAAGAGAGGAAGAAGTCTATTACTGTTTCAGATGTGGAAGTGAGTCTGAAAAAGGATTAGACAACGAAATGGCGGAATGCCATGAGTGCGGAGAACATTCAGTATTATCTGTGGTCATGGCTTTTGACATAATCAATAGTCTCTACTTACGTGGAGAACTTAACTTAAACTATGAGGAAAATGAATATGAGGAAATATGCTACGACCCTGGTGATTCCTGATGCTCACGATGGTCCTGAATATAATAAGGACAGATTCGAAGCTCTTGGAAACTTCATTGTTGAAAATAAACCTGATAACATAGTTCAGATAGGCGATTTTATGAACTTAGATTCTATAAACTTTTTTGATAATAACAAACCTTTAATGAAGGAAGGCAAAAGATTAAAAGATGATATAGACTCAGGCATAGAAGCTTATGAAAAGATAATGAAACCTATACGTAACTTGTGGAAAAAGCAAGCTAGGTGGAAGACTAAAAAGTATAACCCTAATAGATATTGGTTATTAGGAAACCACGAGCTTAGGACTTGGAGGTATACTTTAGATAAGCCCGAGCTTAGTGGGTTTATACCTGAGACAGATTTTGTTGGAGCTGGTAAAGACAAGTGGGACATAGTAGAATATAGACATTACGTGTACATTGATGGCACAGCGTTCACACACGCACCTATGAATAGAAGAGTTAATCAACCCATAAGCGGGGAGTATGTTGCTAAGAGAGCTACCGAAACGCACGATACTTCAATAGTATTTGGGCACACCCATAGATTTGGTGTTCATACTATGAAAAGAATTAATGGTGATGCTACTGTAGCTCCATTAATACAATCTTGTAATGTTGGATGGTATGCTGATTATATGCCTGAGTACATGGAAGGGAATGAAGCTACTTGCGATTGGTGGGCAGGATTAGTTATGCTAACTCACACAGGTCATGGAACTATTGACATAACTCAGCACTCTATAGATAGAGTTAAAGAGGACTACTTATGAATACATTCTTATTACTAACAAGTTTAGTTATTAATTCTCCTAATGCACCTATGGGATTTAATAGTATAGACTTACAATGCTCATTAAAAGGCGCTATATTTGGACACTCTTGGCAAAAGCATCAGGAAGGAACTTCAAAAACTAAAATCATAGAAGATTTAGTTATAAAATTAAATCAAGATGGAGCACCAACACACTATGTAAGTGTTTGGGTAGAACAAATGGATGCGGCTTTAAATATACCTGATTATTATTTAATGGTTGGAGAAATAGTTTACCAGTGTCTAATTAACAAAGGAGTATGAGTATGTCTAGCAATGTCGACACTACGTTTATACACAAGAGAAGAGCACAAATTTTTGCACAACTAAATCATGAGCTTGGTCCTATAGAAGCTGGAGAGTGGCTTTCCAAAAATGTACCAGATAATGAAAGAGATGAATTTATAAAATATTTACCAAAGGAACTAAAAAAATATGAGCCAGAAACATTTACCGACTGAATACCAACAGTTTATACATTTAAGCAGATATGCTAGGTATCTTCCTGATAAACAACGAAGGGAAACGTGGGAAGATACTGTAGATAGGTATGTAAATTTTTTTACTGAAAGATTTAATAATGAATTTGATTTGTCTATGGTAAAAGAAGCTATATTAAAATTAGAAGTTATGCCATCTATGAGATGCTTAATGACAGCTGGTAAAGCATTAGATAGGGATAACGTAGCTGGATTTAATTGTAGTTATCTTCCTATAGATAATCAAAGATCATTTGATGAAATAATGTATGTTTTAATGTGTGGAACTGGTGTAGGATTTAGTGTGGAAAGACAATTTATTAATCAATTGCCTCAAGTTTCTGAAGAATTTCATGACACTAATACTGTAGTGCACGTAACTGATTCAAAAATGGGATGGTCTAGCGCTTACAGAGAGCTTATATCCCTGCTTTATTCTGGCAGGATACCATCGTGGGACGTTTCAAAAGTTCGTCCAGCAGGAGCAAGATTAAAGACCTTTGGAGGGCGTTCCTCGGGGCCTGACCCATTGGAAGATTTGTTTAAGTTCACAGTAGATACTTTTATAAATGCTAAGGGAAGAAAACTTACAAGCATAGAATGTCATGATATATGCTGTAAGATAGGAGATATAGTTGTTGTAGGGGGAGTTAGGAGGTCAGCATTGATATCCTTATCTAATCTCAGTGATGACAGAATGAGAATAGCTAAGTCTGGTAACTGGTGGGAGTTGCACGGACACAGGGCGTTAGCTAATAACTCTGCCTGTTACACTGAGACTCCCGATATGGCTCAATTTATGTCTGAATGGCAAGCATTATACATGAGCCACTCTGGGGAACGGGGTATATTTAATAGGACTGCGGCTAAGAAATTTTCTCCTGAACGTAGAGATACTGAGTGGGAATTTGGTACTAACCCATGTTCTGAAATTGTATTAAGACCTAATCAATTTTGTAACTTGTCTGAGGTTATTATAAGACCTAAGGATACTCTTAAAGACCTTAAAAAGAAAGTAGAAATTGCTACTATAATAGGTACTATGCAAGCTACGTTAACCGACTTCAGATATTTGAGGTCAACTTGGAAAAAAAATACTGAAGAAGAAGCATTGCTTGGAGTATCGTTAACAGGTATAATGGATCACCCGACTCTTAGCACATGCAAAGACACAACTAAAAAATGGCTGAAGGAGATGAAAAATGTGGCAGTCGATACGAATAAAGCTTGGGCTGTTAGGCTCGGAATTAACCCTAGTAGTGCAATCACTTGCGTCAAGCCTAGCGGTACTGTTAGTCAGCTTACTAATACTGCTAGTGGGATACATCCTCGTCATAACGATTACTATATACGAACGGTGCGTCAAGACAACAAAGACCCACTAACTTCTTTTATGAAAGAGTTTGGATTTCCAAATGAACCAGCTTTTGGCAAAGAAAATTCTACAACTATATTTTCATTTGGATGTAAAAGTCCCAAAGGAGCCGTTACTAGAAATGAGAAAACAGCTATAGAACAGTTAGAACATTGGCTTGTTTATCAAGAAAATTGGTGTGAACATAAACCATCTATTACTGTCTACGTAAGAGAACATGAATGGATGGAAGTTGGTGCTTGGGTGTATGAGCATTTTGATATAGTAAGTGGTATATCTTTCTTACCTTACGATGGCGGTACATACAAACAAGCCCCATACACTGATTGTACAAAGGAAGAATACGAAGAAGCTATAAGTAAAACTCCCAAAGCTGATTGGTCTTTTCTTGTAGAAGAAGACGACAATACAAGTAGCTCACAACAATTGGCTTGTACTGGTAACGCCTGTGAACTTTAGCCCATGTAAAAGAATATATTTAGAAATACTTAAAAGAATATTTAACTCTATGAGGATGACCAAAAGAAAATGAAAGACCTAACCATAATGTTACTACTTGTAGTAATAGTTATACTTACTAGTATAATAGATGCAACTTTATCTTCAGAAGAAGAAAGGTATGAGCAATGTGTGAAAGAAAGTGTAGAGATATTAAACAATGAAGATTGGACAATAGAAAAACTATATAACCCCACTGGTAAATGGTGTTTTCTTGACCAAGAGCATCCTCTCCCAGTAGATTGTCAATTTAATTTTAATTGGGAGACTGATTAATATGAATCCTGATAACATAAAAGACCCTAAACATTATGCTAGATGGAAGATTGAACCTGTACATTTTATTATGGAAAATGAAATACCTTACGCTGAAGGTAATGTAATAAAATACGTAATGAGATGGAAGTATAAAGGTGGGTTAGAAGATTTACATAAAGCTCAAGAATACTTAAATATATTAATTAAGAATGAGTTGGAGAATGGTAGTGAATAGTTATATAATTAAAAGCATACACAAATGGGAAAAATTTTATGAAGTAATTGGAACTATTACTACGGTTGTTGGCGTGTTTCTTATTTCAGAAGGGTACTACGTGCAGGGATTTTTAATAAATGGTTTTAGTGATATAGTTTGGGCTTGGTGGGGATTTCTTAAGAAAGCATACTATTTAATAGCATTGCAGATATTATTATTTATACTTATGATGAATGGAGTGTACAACAACCTATGACAAAGCAGAAAAAATTTAAAAAATATCCGTTAGTTGTAATTGAATGGTATGACCATGCTGGCGAAGGTGGTTGGGTTGAAATGAAAGACCTTGATGAAGACCCAATACTTGCTAAGACTGTGGGGTGGTTAGTAAAAGAAGATAAGTTAAGGTATCATGTAATGAATACATTAACTAATGACAATGGTCAAGGTGGTAATTCAGAGATACTTAAGGGTACTGTAAAATCTGCTAAAATACTTAGAAAATCTTTTTAGTATCTATATCTTCCTTGCTGGTGCTCATGGTATTTTTTTGCAAGTCCTTCTATGTGTCCTTTCATTTCAGGAAAAGCGTCAATAACTTCCTGAGCAGTTAATTCTCCTTCTGCTACAAATTTACTTAAGTATCCTCTTACTTCTTTTAATTTTTTGTCAGTAACTACTCCAGTCGCTTTCATTAAATTATGATTAGGATTATCTAAAATTTTATCTAAATCATTATGTCCTAAATTATATGCTGCTAAAGCTGCTGCTCGTGCTCCAGAAACGTTTTCTGCGGGAGTATAAACATCTCCATCAGTACCGCTCCAATGTCCTTTAGCATCTTTACTATAAACAGGTTTGCCCTGAGCGTCTTGCTTTCGTCTTGTATCTGTTTTAGAAAATTTATCAGAATATTTACCTATTAAAGATTTTAAATATCTATTAGCATGTTGTCTCTGGTCGTCATCAGTTAAATTACTAAAGTTTGAATTAATATATGTGTAAGGTTTATAGCCGTAATGTCTTAATACAGAATCATCCTTACTATGCCATTTAGGTATTATTTGATATCGTCCTTTTGCATTAGGATTTATTCCCGATAGGTTTGATACATCTTTTCCTGCAATATGTTTAAGTTGCATTTTTTTTCCGCCCTCAACCATAGCAAGTACTTCCATATTAATAGGCTCAACATCATAAGGTATATTAGATACAGTATCATCATATCCTCTTTGCATATTATCAGGGGTTACTGCCCTAACAAATCTACTTCTCATACCTTTTCTTTGAAAATTACTATACCAATCATCAGTAATAGATTCTTTCCACCAAGCAGGAGATTCTTGTGCCTTTGTAGCATCGCCTTTTCCTCCAACATAACTTCCCTTACTTCCTATATCATAGTTACCGCCAGTAAGTTTTCCTGGTGCTTCTTTAATTACTCTTGGAAGATCCTTGACAGTTTCTTTAAGAGCACGTGTATCTACTCCTAACATTCCAGATAGTCTTTGTTTAAGGGTATTAGATGGTGTAGTTGAATTAGCCATATATAAAAAAATTAAAATGTATATTGTTGCGAACGACGCATTTGTTTTAGAAAAGATTCTAATAATATAGCTCCTTCTTCCCTAGTCATTTTTCCATCGCCAGCATCTGGGTTTATAGTTCCTAAAGATTTATCTAAAAGAAATTCTTTCCAAGATGTACCATGCGCTCTAGGATCTTTTAGCCACTTCTTTGTCTTTGGATCTCTGGATAATCCATGAGCTTCAGGTTTATTAAGATCCAAAACATCCTTACCCCCTAACCATGCACCTCTGTAATCATAATCAGGATTCTTTAAAGGATCTTCTTTGTTACGCATAACAAAATCTTTATACCAGGGGGAACCAGTAAATTCTTTTTGAAACCGTTTTTCATCACCAGGAGAAAGAACAGTATGAGAAAATCTTGGTTCCTTTTCTGCTAATTTATCAAAGATATCATATGTATTATGTGCCCCATACATAGATGCCACTTACCAACTTCCAACTATAAATCCAAGAAGAAAAAACCCAGCATACCAAATAATACTAGGAAGTGATTCGCAAAAATCAATTACATAATCTTGTAGTTCATTAAATTTCATTTTATTACTCCTTTTATTTTCCAACTTTTTTAACACGTTCAAAACTTCTAGCACCAGCCAATCCAAGCATACCTAATAACACAGGCATCATTGTACTTATATCAGCTTGCGGTACCACTATTCCAAATGGTTCAGCTAATGGACTCACTAAAAAATTAACTGCGAATCCAGCCACACATACCCAAGCACATGCGGGACGCCAACCAGCTTGAAACCAATTACCTTTAGCTTCTTCTTTATTTACTTCTATTTGAGCTAACGCAACTTCATGAGCTTGTCTTTCAGCTAAAGTTGCTATTTCGTGAGCTAACTTTTGTTTAGTGTCAGCATCGGGTATAAATTTGTCCAGTATTGAGGCTACTGGTCCTATTAGTGCTTGCAACATTGATGGTCATCCTCTATAATTAAATCAAACTTATCTACCTCTTTTAAAATAGACATAAACTCGGCAAACCCTCTACCGCTAGCAAGTACTGCAGCCTTGCCATTTAGCTTACCAAATTCTTCAGCAATAAGTACACATCCCTGTGTGTTACGTTCACTATTCCCTTTGTGAAACAATATATGTGTTCTTTCTGCTACATCTAATATTTCAAATGTATCTCCAAATTTAGGAGACTTAATTCTTTTACAATTGTATGGGCCTGAAGGAATACAACTAATGCCTTTTTTATTGTCTTCCCAAGCTGGCTCAAGGGTTACAGCAAATGGAATATTTCCATTTATTAATACACCAAATGTAGCATCTTCGTTATCAGCTACTCTCTTTAGTTTTAACTCCATGTGCTACCTCTAATTTTTTTTCTTCTAGTTTATATGTTTTATGCTTAAAATAAATACTAACAATTAAAGAACAAAAAGCTATTCCTAAAGCAAATAAAGTTGAATTATGATCTATGTAAGCAGCTACGCACGCCCAACCACTGCAACTGTACAATACAAAATCTATTCCCTTAATTACAGGATCAGGATATTTATATATCATTAGCGACCCCTTTTCCAACCAATTCTTCCTTCGTCCATAAATGTATTTTCCTTAAGAAATTCTTGTAAATTTTTAACTGCTTCATCTCTTATAGATTTATTAATATTTAGTACAGGAGTTATTTTAACTAATTCTCTAGCTAATGAATTTCCATTTTGTTTAAAAATTGATTCACCTAAAGCTTTCCAAAGAACTTCTGTTTTGGCTGCCGCTGGACCCATAAATACTCCAAAAGCACTAGTATGTGAATGCATTAATGAATCGTATATAAAATTTCCCATGCCAAATAGACCAGCCCTTTCTATAGCTCTTAAAGCTCTAAGTTGAAATTCGGATAAATCTTTATATTTTTTTTCATATAATGGATTTCCCTTATCTCCAAATCTTAAATAATCATTAATTTGATTAGAAAGATCAGCAATAAGAAGTATAGCCATTCCAGTACCTATAGCATACGTTCCTGCTCTTCCTCCAGATATAGGCATACCTTGATCGTGAAATCCTTTATAAGTTTCCATTCCCCATTTTGCAACAACTCTGTTACCAATTAAAGTTGGAAATGTTTTAAGATGTCTTAACCACATTAAATTAGGATTAGAATGCCACAAAGGAAGTGTTGCTGGATTAGGAGTTAATACCGACTCTTCAGCAAACATATGAGCACCACGTTTTAATTTTTCAAAGAAAGGACCTTTTAATGGAGCTTTATCTCTAGCCCACTGCATACCTTCAGCTATATCTAATCCATGATATTCCATCAACCTTTCCATACGAATTTCTTCGTCTTTTATCAATCCAGTTTTTTTACCAGCTACTTTAGATTTAAAATAATCTTTAACCATAGCATCATATGTTGCTACAGATAAATGATTCATCCACTTAGTCCAATAATAAAGAAGATTAGCACGAAATACTACATTACCTAAAAAACTAGAATCACCTTGAAACAATGCATTCATTCTTTCCATAGCTGCTATATCGCCAGATTTTCGTATCTGTTGAGTAATAATCATAGCTCTAGTCTTATCTATACCACCTATTTTAAAATCTTTTTTTATGGCTTGACCAACCATTAAAACTCCAGCTCCAATTGCTTTTGGTATTGCTTTACCATATGCTTTTATTCCACCATTATATAATGGCAATGCTGCTTCAGGTAAAGAGGCTACTGTTGCGAGCGGTAAAAGAGCAGCGTTTAAGAAGTTGGTTCCCCCTCTTTGGAGTTTTATCCATGTTTTATTACCACCCATTTTATATGCGCCTTGCATAGCTTCTGCTAATCTTAAAGTACGTTCTACTACATAAGATGGTACTTCATATCCTTTGGCACTTGCTTCTCTGACGCCATCAATTATACCTTTATACAATAGTTCATTATGTTCACCATACATTCTTGCCCATTCTACTCGATTAACTGTTTCTTCAATATAATATTCTAATCCTTTAAACGGATCATTTTTCATATATCTGTCAAATTTATCTGCAGGTAAATTTCTTAAAATTCTTTGATGGTCAACACCACTAGCTTTTTTAGCTATGGCTTTTATCTCTACCATATTTTCCTTTCCTGTCATACCCATTATATCAGCAAGCATGGCTTCAGCTCTATTACTAGCCATAGTTCGTCCTTCACCTATAATATTCATAGCCATTTGCTCAGCTAAAGTATGTGCTCCTCCAGGACCATAGCTACCGTAGTTACCTTCAAATTCTTTTCTTACTGCGGGTTTTTCAAGAAACTCTGTAAGATCTTTTATAAATTGATCATAATTCTTTTTTACAAGTACTCTATCCCATGCTTGAGGAAAATAATTTCTAAGGCTTTCATGGTCAGGAAATACTTCCTTAATATATTCGTCCAGCCTATGAATAAGTTCTCGACTGTCTTTTACTATTTCTCCAAGCTTTCCTTTAGGTACTGGACCAGTATCCCTAATTGCTTTAACTACTTTTAATCCATCTTTTGCGGACATTACTTTGCCACGAAATCTAACAAATTGTTGCGCTCCTGGTACCCACGTAGGTCTTATTGTTTCAAATATTGTTTGTAATCCTTTGAATCCATTTGTTTCTACAGTAGCAGTAAAAAAGGTTCCAATTCTATTTGCTTTTTCAGTATGAACAGAATCTACTGTTCTTGGACGCCTAGCAGTAGTTTTGCTGTCAAACATAGCAAGATGCATAGCTGGAGCTACAAATCCATCAACTACTTTTGCATATGAAGGAGATATTTGTCTAACTTTATCCATTAAAGAAATAGATTTATGTGCAAATGCTTGTATTACTTGTGAAACTAATGATTGTTGCTTAGTAAGTAATCCTTTATAAGCAGGCAAAGGATCCCCTTCTTTAAATTGTCCTGCAGTTTTATCTTTAGTTACATATTGAATTAATTCCCCAGTATTGTCAGGTACAAATTTTCCTCCTAAAGATGTAAACTTTCCTTCCCAACCACCTTCATCTTTCCACATTTCTGTGGTAATATCAAAGATATCTAATGTACCTTCTTTTTCTTTACCAGATAATTTATTTACTTCTTTAGGTCCTTTAACAACTTCTTTAGCTATATTTTTAGCTTCTTTTTCAGCTGCCTCAGTTTTTTTCATTTCTTTAAAAGCTTCAGGAGTAATTTTTATTCCCGTAGTTTCTTCTGGTAAAAGTTGACGATCATTAAAAATACTTTTTTCCCATTTCATTCTTTTAGCTAATTCGGATTCTAAAACAATTTTTCCAGTTTGTGATTTTTCCATTAATTGATATTGTTCATATCTACTAAAAAATGTCTTGCCTTTAGTCACAACTCCCCTAGAAGATATACCTAAAGTTACATCTGGATATCCTTTATCTCTAGCTCTTATTTTAGCATCTGCTATAGTTTGCCCTTTGAGAGGAGTAAAGATTCTAACTTTACCATTTTTTTCTGCTCGTAAAGCAGGTTTAGAATCTTCAAGTATTTTAATAGCTATTTCTCTGGTAATTCCTGGATCTAATTGTTTATTAGCTGCTTTTCTTTCTTTAATTATTGTATCAAATTCTTTTAACAGTGTATATCTTATATCAGCGTCTACTTTATTTTTAGGAGGTTTAGTCCATCCACCTATTTCAGGCGAAGGACCTTTATCGTTTAAATACCTAATATACATTTTTTCCAACGCCCTATCAGTATAAGGTTTGTTAGTTTTTGGATTTAAGTATCTTTCCATGC
>TARA_R100001594_G_scaffold16871_1_pt1 | contig 11906 bp, 20 predicted proteins | sample TARA_R100001594 | Tara Oceans TARA_R100001594 (sample SAMEA2622752) | marine metagenome | biome: marine biome (ENVO:00000447); feature: marine epipelagic mixed layer (ENVO:xxxxxxxxx); material: "saline water (ENVO:00002010), including plankton (ENVO:xxxxxxxx)" | depth 150 m | reverse complement strand
AGTGTGCCCACAACTACGAGCATAGTGAACTAAACAAGAAAATTGATGAGATGCTCGGAAGAAGTAACTACCGAGAAACACTTAAGCATCCAGGGACTTTTGGCGAAATCATTCACTACCTCAGCGACGGTGGGCTTAGTCGCCTAGTTATAGAGGCAGTCGTCGAAGTGGACGAGCATGGTGAGCAGGATGTGGGGATAAACATTAGGCCAACGAATAACTTTGAGCCGAAAGTAATGAAGCGATGGGAAGAGCTTGACGAGGAAATTATCATCAACATCTGCACCCAACACATTCTTTACCTGCTCTTTGCCAACAAGATTGACCAGCTAGAAGAAGAGATCCAAGAAGATAAAGTTCTCACTCTTGGGGCGACGGACTGACAAAGAGAGAAGCAAGTAACGGTTGAGGCTCGCTCTGCTCGGCCCCGTGCATTGAGGGAGGAGCCGCCGCCGCAGAATATAGCTAAACGATACAATCAACTCCACTATCATTATTTACTTTATTATCGTAATCATTTCAGTGACTTAGAGCATTTTACGTGCTACCCTAGAGCCTGTTATTTAGGAAGGCTCGACGGAGAGCCAAACAACGCAACGCGCAAGCCAGCGAGGCAGCGCAAACGAAAGAGAGACAGCATGTCATTCTGTATCACAATGTTTGAACAGACCAAGAACACCAGCACATTCAACTACAAAGAGCAGCAGCCAACCAAGCAAAAGCGTTCCAGCGGGCCAATCTGCAAGGAGACCTTTCTGGTCTTCACCGAGGCACAGATAGAAGTGGCCAAGACCCGTGAGAACGTTGATTTCTGCAAGGCCGAAGTGCGACGGCTTAAGGATGTAGCCTACAACCTGCCGTGGGGCACGCCAGGAAAGCAGGATATTTGGGACTTCGTAAACTCAGAAAACGGCAAAGACCGCTACGATATGACGCAGTGGGGCGAAAATATTTTGCCTCTTATCAACGCAACCGTTGACGAGCGCCAGACCTACAACACGGTGAGACTCACCGAGAAAATGCTTGAGAGCGAAGACTGCCCTCTATGGCTCAAAAAGAGAAAGAAGTGCGTAGGGCAGACGTTACCCGTCATGATTCCCTTGACGCCCGAAGAAGCCAAAAACATCGGCGGACACAACACCGAGGCCGAAACCATCGAGAACGAGAAAGGCGAAAGACGCGCCAATCCCTTCCATGGGGTAGGGCTTCCGTTTGACTGGTTCATTTGGGGTCAGGATGTAACGAAGTGGAACCCGGCAGACTGGACCGTTGACGAGGTGGAGCTAGCCCAAAAACACGACCGCTACGTAATGGCGGTAGGCTTCAAGTTTCAAGCCGCAGTGGGCAGTAGTGAAATCCCCCTGCTAATCGAAGCAGCAAAGAGCTCTAGCTGTGGTGATGGTCGGATGTATGGCAAGCTCAACGGATTCTTAATGCGTCACTTCCAGGTCACAGTCAGAGAAGCAAGCCCATCAAGCATTTGGGGAGCGTACTACATGATCCTTGACGAACTCAAAGAAGCAGAGCACACCGCATCCCAGTTCTTAGAGCAGAATGAAGAGCTTAATGGCGACGCATCAGGTCAGCACGGAGTAAGCAGCCAAGAGGCAATCTGCGACGCTCAAATGCTGCACCGAAAAGAAGCAGCAGAGTTCTTCGCAGACACTCCCAACGACTTCCTCTGCGATTAATCCAAGCTGAAAAACTAGCCAGCTAAAAGGGGTCGGTAGCTTTCACGGGTTACCGGCCCTTTATTGCGTGAAAACCACGAAGCAAAAAACCAAAAAAATTTTTCCCCTCGCTGCGCTCGGGTTTGAGCGAGCCGCAAGCGGCACGACTGTTCTATGAGAGGAGTACCTCTCAAACTCTCAAGAGAGGGGGCTGGCTGCCCCCTTACCCCCGCACGACCACAGCACGATTGTCGGAGCGCTTCTGTCCGTCTGTAACTTAAAGGCTCTTAGTGGAGCCAGAAGCAAGAAGCAGGTGGAGCCCATCCGAAGCACTAGCCACCACAGAAAGCGGCAAATGGAGACACTCCACAAGGGGGGCTCCCCTCGGCTCCGCCCCATACTGCGCGAAAAACACGACTCGATTTTTTCAACCCAAACACTGAACAAGTGTAGTCCCCCTTATGGGGAAAAAATAGCTCCCTATAGGGGGGTGCAAAAAAAGAGGAGCCAGCATGGCCAACGAAGAATCAGAAGAAACAATAACAGCCAAAGAGATGGAAGAGGCTAGACCTCTTTTTGCCAAGTTCGGCTTGTCTCCCAGGCTGTTCACAATCAGGGGCAAGGCATACGCAAAAGTGGTCCCATCACAAGCCTGCAACAACTGCGGGCATGAAGACACAGACACGCCGATTCAATGCCCTGGATGCCAGGGTGTCTACGCAGCGAGGCTGGGATGAAGAACTGGAAGAACCCGTGGAGAGAAAAATGGAACGTGGCCCTTCTTGCGGCAATCCTCAACTAAATCTCTTTGGCTCAGAAGAAGGCGGGTGCTTATTTCAAAAACTCGAGATGGAAATCAGAGAACTAGAGAAATACAAAGCCCTTCCCTCAAGAGAGGCCGAAACCCTGATTAGAATAGGGGGCATACTCCAGATGCATAAAGTCCTAACCCTCATTCGAAAAATAGGAAGCGAGCACTTTGGGTGGGAGCGGTCTTTTGCACCGCGACCATTCTACCTAGACAGAAATAGATGCACCGGGCCTGAATGGTACCACTGGACAATGCAGAAATGCCTGCTCGTCTGGACATGGTGCGACCCCGCAGAAGAGCTAGAGGCCCTTACTTCAAGATACGAAGAGGGATCCGAAGAAGAGAAAGAGCGGCTAATGCTTATAGAGGCATACCGCATAGCATGGCTCGATGCTTTCTGGTTCGCAATCCAGAGAGTGAGGGCCTTCAAGGAGAAAGCCCATGGGCGCACTCAAGCAAAAGATGATGGAGCTAGAAGAAATGAACATTGAAGATCTTGAGCCAACAGAAATAGACCTAAAGAAAGACATGCTTACCCACACTCTTGAGGTAACTGTCTCGGACCTGCTTCACCTAGATGTAAGCCCTGATCAAATCCTCCGCATTGTGGAGGCTGTAATCTCAAAGGGATTTCCAGCCAAGCTCGAGGGATTAAGCGCACTCCGAGAAGCACTTAAGCCAGACAGCCAACTCTTTACCGATGCCGCAAAAGCATGGGCTGAATACAACGCAAACTCACCACTAAAGGAGCTATGAATGGCAGTTGACACCACAATTACAGGAGCAAGTCACCGCATTAAGCTTGAGCAAAGAGAAATCAATCTTGAGATTGAAGGCACTGATAGCTCAACCGATTACGTCACAGAGATAAACGTTGAAGGGGAGAACGGGGAAAACATCTACAGAATTCACATCTTCTCCAAAAAGACTGCCGAATTCTATCGGCTAACCACCGGAGAAGCTGCGGACCTGCTTGACCCAGCTAAAAAACTGCTTGAATCTGGCAAGCTCATTCGACAGGTTGATTCCCTTTCCCCCCAAACAAGGCGTCCTTTGCCCACTGGGGGCGATGATGACTGATCAATTAGGGCTAGGGCTTACTGAAAAGCCCAAGCTAGTTACTCACCAAATCTCGAAGTGGCTCCATGTGATTAATCAAGGAGTTCTTCGAGACGGTGAAAGCTGGGGAAGCCAAATTACTTCCGAGCGAGCAGTCCAGTTGTTTCCTCTTATCGTTGAGCTTGGAAATCGCAATGGATGGGATCGCCAGCAATGGGACCCGAACAAAGAGCGATTTATTATTTGTTGTAGATGTAGGCCAGAGGAATACATCACAGCAATAAGCCATCTTAAGTGGATGAGGGTATGTCGTGAAGAGATGGTGAGGATGATGGAAGAGTCAGACCTTACTGAGCTTAAACGAGAAAAGCAGTCCTGGCCCATGACTGTAAGGCACGCAGTTAGTGCCGTCGAAAATCTTGAGAAGTGGCTTTATGAAAACAAGGAGTGGATGAAGTAATGGCAAGAGACTTTATGCTCGAGTGGCAAAGAAGCGCGCACTCACCATCTCGAAAAACCCAGCCAGCTCTTTGCAATTACTGCAGGAATAAATGGGTTCCGGCAGAAGAGTGGGATCTGCCGGGTCATCCGGCAAGACCGAAGGAAAGAAAAAGATACAGCCAGCCACTTAAATACTGCAAAGAATGCAGGGAAAAAGTCCTCAATAAAACCAAGAAAAAAGAAGAAAGGAAAAGCCAATGTATAAAAGAAAATGGGACGACTTCGGAGACGTAAATGCCGGGGAATTTATGGCTGCCCTCATATCAATAACGAAAGACGCCCAAGACCAAGCCACTAGCGTAGACCCCGAAGAGCCAAAAGAGGAGAGGTTTCTTATCAACTTGCTTATGGATAGCTGCTACTACAACAGGCACGTAATGATGCCAAACTCCGATGAAGCCGCATTTCACAAGCTGGGGAACCTGATCCTTAAGAAGCTGGAAGAGCTTCAAGAAAAAGGAGATTTGTTCAAACCTCCCGCAGAATTGATTTTACTCAAACCCAAAGAAGGAGAATGAAGATGACTGACTGGAAAGAAAAGCTAGGAGCAATCCAGCTAGTTAAAGCCGTAGCCACTGGAGCAATACCAGACATCAACCAAGCACTAGGCATAGAGGCTGGCCAGCTACTGCGAACAAAGTTTTATGAAGTCATGACCGACTTTGCAATTGAAGCTTACGGGAGCAGCATGACCCCTCAAGCCGAAGCCGCAATGAATCGAGCAATGGCAAAGGCAAAAGAAATCGTTGAAGAGTTTGACGTAAATTACATGGAGCAAAAGAATGAGACTCAGCAAGAGAGACACGGAGAAGGTGACTAGGAGGATCTTGGAAAAGCTAAACAGTGGCACCATACCATGGAAGCGGCCCTATAAGGGGGGCCTTGCTCCAATGAATATTACCACGGGAACAGTTTACAGTGGAGTTAATCGGCTGGTTACTCACCCCATGGTAAGCGGATACTCAAGCCCTTTGTGGATCACCCATAACGCAGCCAAGCAATGGAAAGATAAAGATGGGAAAAAGACAGGAGGACATGTAAGGCCAGGGGAAAAAGCCACCTACATAGTTGTACCACGAGAAATAAAAGACAAAAGCACCGGAGAGGTAAAAGGCATCCATTTTACTACAACCTGGGTATTTAATGTGGAGCAATGCGAGAACCTGGACATCGAAGAAGCTGAGGCGAGGGTAATTGTAGAAAACAAAAGCGCCTCTCAGCTTATTGGTGACTACAGGCAAATGCCTCCAGTCAGAGTAATGGACTGCACTCCAGGCTATGCCCCTAGGCTTGATGAGATCAGAATGCCTCCACGGGAGAACTTCCACTCTGACAACGAGTACTACGCCACACTCTTCCACGAGATGGCTCACTCCACCGGCCACGATAAAAGACTCGCAAGAGACCTTAAATCGTTTAACGAGAATGCCCACGCATACTCAAAGGAAGAATTGATTGCAGAAATAACATCAGCTTACCTGTGTTCTCATTGCGGAATTGATGCGATAGAGAACTCAGCGGCTTACATCGATGGCTGGCGAAGCAAACTGTCAGACCATCCTGAGATTATCTTAGAAGCAGCATCAGATGCCGACCAAGCGTATCGGTACATCTTACAAGAGGAGCCATGCAATGGCAGCAAAAACAAAAAATCCCCACAAGAAGAAGGCCAAGAAAGTTAATCGCCAGTTTCCCAAACTGGGATTCGGGTCAGCCCCTTCGGTCCACGAAGATCTTCCAAAAAAAAACTAGAACAGATTCATTCCCAGAAGATTTCAGATGGGCAGAGCCCAGCTGCGAGGAGTTGGTATGACTAACAGAGCAATGACAGCAATAGATCTACAGAGACTGATTGCAAGATTAAGATCAATCCCAGAAGACGACACCAAACCAATCGAAAGCTCGCTTGATACTTGCCTTGCGGCAGTCAAGCCAATCCTTCTATGGATGGACCACACTGGAAACACTCATCAGTTTGTTGATTTTCTCAAAGTGATACTCCTTGCCCAGGGAAGCATTGAGGCACTGTCTCTCAAGGGATTAACAAGCGAAGATGCTTACGACAAAGTGATGGATATTGGACACATGATTTATGCCGAAAAGCTGATGACCACAAATGATGAACTGTACAAGGGCGGAGAAGGCAAGTGAGTGTGGGGGATTTTGGGCCATGGCAAGAAGAAGTTAACAAGAAAACCAGGGACGGAGTTGTTGATGCCTGGTCTGCAAGCTCGCTAGATGACGCACAAGAGTGCTCAAGGAAATTCATGTATCGAAAGATTCTTGGGTATTCCCAAAAAGACATCAGCAGTGGGAAAGCGCAAGGCTTAATGACCCACGAAGGAATCAACCTAGCCTTCTTTGCAGGGCAGCCCATTGATTTTGCAATCGCATGGGCCCTTAGAAAAAGGGCTGAGATGGAGCAGGAGAACGGCATAAAGATTAGCGATAACGACTTTGCAAAATCGGTCATCTACATAAAGTCGTTTTACCTAAAATACGAAGCCCTCTTTGAGGCACTGAAGACCGGCAAGGTTAAGCATATTGCTTCAGAGTATTCTTGGGAGGAAACGATAGGGGGGAATAACTATAGGGGGATATTCGATGTGCTTCTTTATTACCCAGAGACCCACGAGGTTGTAATTGTTGATCTAAAGACAACATCAAAAAAGCAAGCTCTTGAATACGGCAGCAGCTGGTGGACATCCCTCAGCTTCAGCAACCAACCAACACTGTATTACGCGGCGGTTGAGCGGATGATGGAGAAAGAGCTTCTCCCGAATATATCGCCAAAGGAATACAAGGGGGCCAGCATTGCAATCCGTTACTTCGTAGTTGGGACAACAAAGTCAAACCCAAAGAAAAACAAGAAGCCAATTAGAAAAAGAAAGACAGAAACAGATGCTGAGTTTGAAGCCAGGAAAATTCAAAACCAAGAATCTCAAAGTGAGTGGGAGGAGCGATTGCTTAAAGAATACAAAGAGCACATCGATGAACTCTTTATTGATCAAAGGGTTACTCTTCTCCCGAAAGAGAAAAAGCGCCGACTGCTAGAACTCGAGAGCGTAATCAAGACAGCGGAAAACAGCAAAGGCGTATGGCCAAGAAATCCAAATGCTTGTGACAGGTGGGGAACATGCCACTACATGAGCGTATGCATTGGCCAAGAGCTGCTTGAGACATCATCCAAGCTAATACAAATAAGCGGAAAAAAAAAGAAAGAGCTCCCATTTCCAATCGACTTTTAGGAGGAAACAAATGAGCAAAGATAGCGAGCCAGTTTTTACCATACTGACAGAAGAGGATTTCAAAGAGATAAGAGTGCCGCCACCGCTTATTGCGTTTTATGGTGAGCCCAAAATAGGAAAGACAACACTTGCCGCGCAGTTCCCTAAGCCAATAATCATCTGGACGGAGCGAGGAGCTGCTGCAATCAAAGTCCCAAAGCTACCAGTACACAACCCGGCCAGAAGCTGGAACGAAGTACTTGGGTCTATTCGGGTGTTGCTGAGAGAAGACCACAACAGGCAAACAGTTGTTCTAGATACTCTCGATGTTGCGGAAAAGCTGTGCAAGGAACACGTCATTCAGACAGAGTTTGAGGGAAGTCACGCCAAGTACATGTCTTACTACAAGGGCCCGCCTGTATTTAGGGCTGAGTTTAAAAGGCTTCTTGATGGGCTAGAGCTTCTTCGAGACAGAAAGAATATGACTGTCATTGTCATTGCTCATGATGGCCTCCAAAAAGGAAGCAACATGCTCGGAGAGGACTATAAGAAATTTGCCGGAAACTTATCCGACCGAGAGTGTTGGACGATGGTTCGGGACTGGGTGGATATGCTTGGTCACGCCTGCAAGGAATTGTACGTAGAAGACGGCAAGGCAAGGCAAGTAGGAACTGGCCGATGGCTGGTATTCGAAGGAAGCCCGGCAAGAGATGCAGGGTGTAGGGCTGGCTATGAGATGCCAGCAAAAATTCAACTGAGCTATGAGGAGTTCGCAAAGAACTTCAAGCTCACACTTTAGGAGTTAACTGATGGCAGTAATCAATCTTACCGTAGATCCAGAAGCGGTAGAGCGAGACACGTTGAAGTTTGATGAGGGCTACTGGGTTCTTCGCTTGAAGACGTGCAACGTAGAAGCAGAGACTAATGGTGGCTGGGTATCCCTTGAAGGGAAAGACGCAGATCAAGTCGGACAAATCATGGGAGGCGCGAGAAGAACTCGATTATACATCGAGGCAGATTGTCGCAACAGCCAGGACAGCACCAAGAGCACTCAGCGTAAAGACTGGATTACCCTCCAGGTGAAAGAGAACGGCGCATGGGTGGATGGAAACATGAAGTGGAAATACTCCTCTTTGTGTAAGTCGCTGGGGCTAGACTCGAAAGCGCCAATTGATAGCGACGTTATCCGAGGGCAGGAAACGGTAGCTCTTCTCACTTACGAGTGGGACAAGCGCATACAGGCGTACAAGGAACACTTGTCTATTTGCAGATACCTCGACCAGGAGAAGCATGAATCATTTCATTCTGGTGAGCTTAAGTATGAGCCCAAGGAAAAGAAAGCAGCGCCAGCCAAGAGCGAGGATGACGTTCCATTTTGAGATAGGGCGACTGGTTAACTCCAGAGGCCGGACGCGCAGTTTCCGGCAAAGAAGGGCCGTCTCTTAGCTCCAGATGGGGGGGCGGCCCTTCATCACAGCGCGAGGGAGCAATGGCAAAGAAGATAGTTATCACGGAAGCATCAGCCAAAAGAATGGAAAAGCTGATCAGGAAGCTGGCCGAGGAAATGAACAACGCAGGAATTCTTAAAATCACAGTGGAGTCTCCATCATTAAAGATGGATAGCGTCCCTGAGATGGCTAAAAAAGCGGTCGAGAAAAATGAAGAAGTCCTTGCTCAAGCAGACAGGGTTCTCGCCTATTACCGAGAGAAAAATCCAAGAAAAGCCAAAGGGGTTAAGCGAGGAGACGAAGCGCATAAGATGATTGTCCGCAGACTGAAGGAAGATCAGATTCCTATGGAGGATTTGATTAAGGCTGTTGACGGAAACCTTATGTGCCCGTGGCACAAGAAAACAGCAGGTGGACATAGCCTCGAGTACGTCTTTAGGAACAGGGGCAAGGTTGAGAAGTTTGTAGAGATCGCCGAAAAAGGCGTAAACGCAGGAGGAAGTGATGGCTACCACGGAGGAAGCTCAGAGTTCAGCGGATCAACAGTCGATTTCTGATTGGCTAAAAGAGAACGATGGAACCATATGGGCCGAAACACTTAAACGGGTAATGAAGACAGCCGCTAAAAGAAAAAAAGAAGAAGAAGAATCGGCTGATTTCAACGTTCCTAACCGCCTTAATCCACGACTGCTTGACGAAATAGAACTCCAAGAGTCAATTTTAAGAGAACATCAAGTCCCAAGAAGACACATAGATACTGTTTTGCCCTGGCAAAAACTAGACTTGCAAGAGGGCGACTTCAGATACAACGACTACAAACACCTTAAGAATGTTGTCCTTAAGGATACCCCGGCCATACTTGCAACAAAGGCATGGTTTCAGGCTCAGCAAAACAGCAAGTTTGCCTGGTCCTTCACGCTTGCAGGGGGGCAAGGGTGCGGCAAGTCAGTTGCAGCGGCATACTGGCTGAAGAAGCTTCTTGTCAAAAGCTTGGCAAGAGAAAAGTATTGGATCAGTCCAGACCCAGGCGCCAAGATAGGCTCACGCAGATACGCTAAGCTTTGGTGGGAAGCAGCCGAAATCAATAGAACATGGGAGATGTCAGCAGCCGCAATTAGGGAAATGAAGAATGAGCCCTTTATGGTTATTGACGATCTTGGCGTGGAACACATCGGACAAAGCGGGGGATTCCGCAGCCGATTTGACGAGCTAATGAATCATAGATGGGGGAACTACTTGCCCACGATGATTACCACAAACCTGAATGCTGCCGCCTTTAAGGAGAGGTATCAGGGCAGGGTTGCTGATAGAATGAAAGAGGGATTCAAGGCAGGGGGGGCCTTCCTTGAGCTAAAGGACAAATCTTTCAGGGGTAAATAGTGGGAAGAGCTCAGCGAGAAAAAGGCGCAAGGTTTGAACGCAAGGTAGCAAACCTTCTTAAGCCAGTGTTTGGAGACAGGACAATAAGAAGCTCGGGCCAATGTTTCTCAGGGGACACTCGAGCTGATGTTGACTGCCCTAATCTGTGGGTAGAGTGCAAGGTTGGAAAGCGACCAAATATAAAAGCCGCATTGGAGCAAGCAGAGCAAGCGGCGAAGAGTAGCAATAGCGATAAGAAATGCGTGGCAATCTGCCAGTGGGACAGGGAGCCACCTACAGCAACAATGAGACTAAAGGATTTCATCGAAATACTGAGTCTCGCTTACCTGGGGGGAAGCCATGGAAGCGTGGGAGTTAGCATATGTGAACAGGAAAATGGAGATTCCGGTAGCTAAGGAATCCCATTCTGGATGTAGCGCAATAACAGTCACACAGTTTGGGAAAAGCAAAGAGCAAGTAGAGGAAAGGTATCGAGAAACGGTCGATGAAGACAAGAGAATATCCGAGCCAGAATACAGGGAAGACTCAAGAGGGCACACTGTTCAGTGGACAGAAAGAGCATGCCTTGAGCCAAAGACTAGCGGCGCATGGAAGAAGTCTAATCAGCGATACAGAATGAGCGCAAACAAATAACCGGGGGAACCAATGAGTGACGAAGACCATATAGAAGGTGGCAACGTTACGTTGATTTTAATAATTGCGCTAGCTCTTATGTCTGCATGGCTTCATGCAAAAGAGCAGCAAACAGAAAAAATGATAATGAAAGAAGTTAACCCCATAACAAGGGAAAGCTTCGGCCCATACTACATCAACGAGATGGAAAGAAAGCTAGCAAAGGCAGAGATGAGGCGGCCAAAAGGATGCTTTGAAACTTTTAAGCCCGTGTGCCCAAGAAAAGAAAAAGAAGAAACCCTGACAGGCACAGACAGATCAGGGCTAGCAGGGATAATTATAGAAGGAGCAATGAATGAGCGACATTAAGAAATGCAAGCAAGATTTAGAAACCATCAAAAACTTTGACCAGCGCCTTATTCGGCTCATTAAAGATGTGTCTGAAAAAGGAGCAGAGATTCAAAGCCAATACCAGCAAAGCGATGATGAGGAGCTCGCGGTAATCGCAGAAATGCTTACCGGCCTATGTTCGGATTTAAAGCAGGTCCGAAAGAAAACCGACGAATATTCAAAGATTACTTCATTGCTAAGATCTAGGTTCAAGAAGTTAAAGTTTGCAAAACCCAGCTTTTTCCAGCGGCTGTTTTCTCGAAAGCAAGTAAGAGCGGCAAGGAGTGCAGCGTGAGAAAGCTCCTTTGTGCGCTGGGGATTCATTCATGGGGCTATCGAGACAAGTGGTTTAGGGTTTGCCATCATTGCTGCAGGGGGCAAACGAGACAGCCAGTGGGCGGGGCAAATGCTGGAACGCTTACTCCTTGGAAGTTTTTAATTGGAGAATTCAAGAATCAATAAAGGAAGGCAGGCTAATGGGGAAGCCATCTAACTACAAAGTAATGGGACCGATCACTCTTTCTGAGGGTGAGCCCAACAAAGGCACAGAGTGCTACATGGTTCCAGTAAAGCTTTATTGGATGTATGCTGCAGTATCAGGACTAGGAGTCCTTAAAATACTAGGAGCATGGTAACGTGTGGAGGTGACGGGAACACTGGCGGCTTTAAATGCCGCTGCATAGCCTCGTCGGCCACATCAGCAGGCATAACGCTCACCAATAGGAGAGCCTCAGCCTGCGCTGAAGTAGGGCGTGTGGGAGTGATCAACCACCCCCTGTTTCAGGTCTCGCTCTGGTCGTGTGCCCAA
>TARA_R100001594_G_scaffold38195_2_pt1 | contig 11907 bp, 29 predicted proteins | sample TARA_R100001594 | Tara Oceans TARA_R100001594 (sample SAMEA2622752) | marine metagenome | biome: marine biome (ENVO:00000447); feature: marine epipelagic mixed layer (ENVO:xxxxxxxxx); material: "saline water (ENVO:00002010), including plankton (ENVO:xxxxxxxx)" | depth 150 m | reverse complement strand
GTAGGAGAACTGTTATGAAAACACTGCAAGAACTATTTGAACTCGGCTATTCGCTCGTTGACCTTACCTACCTTGAAATAAGAGGGATTATTGAATGGAATGATTATTTTGAATCCTTCCACATTTGGGACGAGTTACCGATTGCGAATATCGAGTGAATCATTGCGAATGCGAGGGCAGTCGTTGACTGCCTGAGCATGCACAATGGTGTGCTAAAGGAGAACCTCACTATGAGTAAAAAACAACGAAAAGACATGTATCAAGAAATCACCAATACAGTGATTGAAGCACTTAAAAATGACACGATTCCATGGGAGAAACCATGGCAAGCGGGTTGTTCAATGAAAGACATGCCTCGCTCCGTGGCAACAGGCAAAGTATACCGTGGCGTTAACATCTGGTTAACTGCTATGGCAGACTTTGACAGTCCATGGTGGATGACATATAAACAGTGTGAAGAACTTGGTGGCAATGTCAAGAAGGGTGAGAAAAGTACACTTTTATGCTTCTATAAAATGATTGAAATCAAAGACAAGAAGACTAAAGAAGTAACCGACACTTATCCAATGCTTAAAGGTTTTCGCGTGTTCAACTTGGAACAATGCGAACTACCTCAAGAAGCACTTGACAAACTTGATGCTCGTCTAGAAAAACTTGGTGGCGATGCAGATGCAATCGTGAATGAAAACGAAGTGATTGAGAACGCTCAAAAACTTATGGATTCATATTTTAAGCGTGAAAAGATTGAAGTCTTAACAGGCGGAGATAGAGCATACTATAAACCATCAAAAGACCGTATTCAAATGCCAGACATGAAACACTTTGTAGATAGCGAAAGTTATTACGCAACACTGTTCCATGAAGGTATCCATTCAACGGGTCACAAGTCAAGACTAGCAAGAGAAGATTTGGCAAAAGTCGCTCACTTTGGCGATGAAGACTACTCTCGTGAAGAATTGACTGCTGAACTTGGTGCTTCATTCCTCTGTGGCGTAACAGGGATTGAAAACAAAGGTCTAACAGACAACCGAGATGATTACATCAAAGGTTGGTTAACTAAACTTGAAAACGACCCAAGAGCGGTAGTCGTTGCAAGTGGAAAAGCGATGAAAGCAAGCGAGTTTGTTCTTGGTGACAACTACGAACAACAAGCAATCTAACCATTGCGAAAACGAGGGCATTCTACGGAGTGCCTGAGTTTGCACAATGGTGTGCTAAGGAGAACTAATTATGGAAACAAAACAATACAACGGTTGGACGAACTACGCAACTTGGCGAGTGAATCTTGAAATCTTCGATGGGTATGACCACGAAGTAAAGGATGTCGATGCTGAGTGGTGTAAGGAATACGCAGAAGATGCGGTGATTGCTTATCGTGACATCGACCCAACATCTCTGTGTGCTTCGTATGCACTCGCCTTCATGTTTAATGTTAATTGGCATGAGATTGCAGAGAGTATCAACGAAATACAGAAGCACGACGCAGAAGTTGCTTAACCATGTCGTGGTCGAGGGCAGTCGCAAGACTGCCTTCATCCATGCAATGGTGCATGTAGGAGAACTGTTATGGAAAAACAACGAGAAAAATGGATGTGTCAAGAATACTTTACTTACTTGTATGCACTTCGCGATTCAGGCATTACCAACATGTGGTGTGCGGATTCGTACCTTGAGGATGAGTACGGACTAGAGCGTGCCGATGCACGAGCAGTATGCAGTGTATGGATGAGCGAGTGCAAGAAGAGTATAGATGATGACAAAAAAGTAGACTTTGACGAGTACGAAAAACATTTAATCGGTTTTCGTTATGATTACTAATCATTGCGAATGGGAGAGCATCCGTCAGGGTGCTTGACCATGCACAATGGTGTGCAAATAGGAGAACTGTTATGAAACGCTTAACTATTAAACAACTAGAAGATATTCTTCGCCACGATGAAAGATTTGAAGACACACTTGAGTGTGTCGGCAGTGTGGGTATAAATACCACTCGCTACTTCATCAATTCGCATAGTGGTTGGGTGCGACCCGACTTAGCACATGTCGAATATGTGGAGTTTAATGACAAGACTGGCAAATCAGTTGAAACTCTCAACGAGATTCAAGACCTGTTGGATGTTTTTAGTTATTGGTCAGAAGACCCAGAACTAAAAAACTAACCATTGCGAGGTCGCACCCCTTCTAACGAGGGGGTGCATCCGCACGATGGTGTGCGAATAGGAGAACTGTTATGAACAGCAACAGAAAAATTGATTCTTACCCACTGTACAAGTGTCATAGGTGTGAAAAAGATAATGACACTTTACTTTTTCATCCAACAGCAATGGGTGTTGATGCCCATTGGGAGTGTTTGGATTGTTTAGCGGAGTTTCAATCAATGGCAGATAGAAACTTACTGCGGGTAAATGAAGCAGAAGAGCGACATCTCACGCCAGGCGTAGACTATGACTTCCCGCCATATGAATGCACCAGTTGTGGTGAAGACCAAGAATGTTTGACCTTCAGACCGAAATACTCCCCAGACGAGATAGCATTCTGGGAGTGTGACCGATGCCTCAACCTAGAAGGAGATGATTAACAGCATTAACGAAATGCGAACTTGACAACATGACATGGGTATGTTATAACACACACATGATAAGCAAAACAAAGGAGAACTGTTATGAATTATCAAACGCAATATGAACGGCAGGAACTAATCAAAGACAAGTGCGGTATCTGTATCGTTACTTGTGGTCGATGTGGAAATGTTGTACTTGCCAAAGACGGTGACTTTGTAGACAAGGACGGCTACGGCGGTCACGCTTGCCCAAACTGCGGGTTCGAGAGCGACCCTTGCGACTTTCCCGACATGTACTACGAAAACGATTGTAATGACTAACCATTGCGAGGTCAGGGGCATCCTTCGGGATGCCTCTATCCGCACAATGATGTGCAAGGCGAAAGCCAAAGGAGAACCTAGTTATGAGTAACGAATTGAAAACTTTTAGTAAACAACCTGACAGGTTAGAAAAACTTGGATGGTGTCGCACAGATACAAATGGTTTGTATTACAACCTCCGACAACAAAGACATATCTATGTATGGTGGTCATCTAATTTGGCACGAAATGAAGAAGAAATCAAACTGTTGCCAGATGGCAAGTATGAAGTTGTTGGTTGGGTATTTGATGACCGCGAAAATCGTTTTGACTCATTGCAAGATGCCGTTAAAGATTTGCCACCTACACTCAAGAATTGGACTGATTAACAGCATTGCGAAGTGGGTGGCATTCTTACGAGTGCCACCTTCTGCACAATGGTGTGCTAAAGGAGAACTAGTTATGGAACAAAAAATCACGACCCAAACCGTTGCTGATTGGATAGATATTGATGACCCAGATGACCTATGTCGAAACCCACACACAGCCCTTTGCAGTCTTGTCGCTGAACTCGTCAACAAGCGAGTCGATGTTGAGAAAGTACGCGAAGAACTCCACAGACATAACAAGATGATGGGTGAAAATTAACCATTGCGAAAACGAGGGCATCTGCGGATGCCTGAGTTTGCACAATGGTGTGCTAAAGGAGAACTGTTATGGAAAACTTAAATGTACAAGAGTGGGGAGTGTTCGTTGAAACGAGTGAGGGTGAAACTCTTGAGGTTCAACTTCCTGAAGAGTTAGCAGGAATGGTTGCTGAGTTTTTGCTTGACGCTAAATCTGAAAGCGTTGTTGGCAAAGATACAAACGGAAAGATAAAGTGGTAATCATTGCGATACCGAGAGCAGACTGCGGTCTGCTTGAGGTAGCACAATGGTGTGCTAAAAAGGAGAACAACAAATGAGTATGACTAAAGGATTAAAAGATTATTTTGCTGGCAAGTACGGTAAGGTTGACCCCGATGAAGAGATTGCTCTTGTCTGGTATGGTCGTGATGATATAGAATATAGTATTTTTGGTGATGGTGATGGTGAGTTTACACCCGACGAGTGGAAAGAGATTGCCGATACATTTAACATGGACTGTCATCAAGACTTAACCGAGTTAATCCACGAGATTGCAAGGGATGTACTAGCAAGGAGAGAGGTATGTGAACTGGATTACGACCCGCGAATCAAGAAGATGAGCAAGAAGGGTAAACAAATCCTTGCACACATGACAAACTCATACGAAACTGCGACCCACGATGATTTTATAGACCACAACAATGTTCATACTTTACCTGAAAATGTTGTACGAAAAACTCTTGCAATGGCAAGCAAAGAACGAATCTTGTCCGCAAAGCAAAGGTACGAACTTGCATTGATTAAGAAAGAACTTGGCGAAAAGGAATAACCATCTTGAGGTCAGTGGCTCTCATAGGAGAGCCACTATCCGCACAATGGTGTGCTAAAGGAGAACTGTTATGAACAATGAGCGATACGAAGTGCAAGTTAAAACAACATTGGGCAAGTGGTCTATCTCGCAAGAGTGCCACCTTCTTGGTGAACTTGACAAGAACGGCTATCATAAAACAGCAGAAAGTGCTAGTGATGCACTTAAAAATGCTAGGGACGATGGTCGTGACCGCAGAGTCGTTAAAGTTTAACAGCATTGCGAGGTCAGTGGCTCTCATAGGAGAGCCACTATCCGCACGATGGTGTGCGTAGGAGAACTAGTTATGGAAAAAGAAACATTTGAAATAGAGGCAAGGATTGTCTTTCATTCTACTTTTTATGTAGAGGCAAAAGATATGGAGGTTGCCGAGCGAAAACTTGCTCGTGTGCTTGATGCAACGGATTTGTTTGAAGTTGTCGAAGGCAAAAACGAGAAGTTTCTAAAGTTGTGCAACAGAAATGATGTTCACGGCGCGCCTCACAACGAGTATGAATACGAACTTTAAGGAGAACTAAAATGTATATTGAAATGACAGACATTAAAGTAAACGACCACCTGTTAGCGTCAGTGGTGGGTGAGGTCTTGTACGACTTCAATTACACCCCAGACTATTGCGATGGTGCAATGGAAGATGCAGAGCGTGGTTCAACAGATGTTGAGATTACGCATGTTGCTTGCCAACTGCACATCTATGAAAAGGATGGGCAAGAAGTCTTGACTGCCCCGTTAGTGACTGTTCATGGGCTGTTGAGTTTCGTAAGCGAAAGCGAACTTGTGGAAGAGGTGTGTGAATATGAGATGGGTTGACAGGTTAATAGTAACCTGCTACCATGTACATATCATTGCGATACCGAGAGCATCCGTCAGGGTGCTTGAGGTAGCACAATGGTGTGCTAAGGAGAACAGTAATGAAAGTAATTACAGAACAAGAACTTCAACAATTAGACGAAGCATTGACCATAGGCATGAAATGGTTTATGGAAATGAAACATTCAGTGTCAGAGGAAGAACATCGAAAGTTTGACGATGCACATTGCATGTTGTTTGAGATAATTAAGTGTAGAGAAGAAGTAGGTAGTTAACCATTGCGAAGTGGGTGGCATTCTTACGAGTGCCACCTTCTGCACAATGGTGTGCTAAGGAGAACAGTATGGATGACTTATTGAAAATGGATGGCTTTGATGACGCGATTGTCGGGGAAGCCATCCAAGCGAACAAGCGTTTCTTGGTCTACGACAAGAAGAAGATATTGCTGTTGTTGCAACGCGACATGAGCGAAGAAGATGCGGTGGAGTATTTTGAATACAACATTGCATGTGCTTATGTCGGTGAAAATACTCCTGCGATAATCACTGAGTACAAGGAAGAGTTTGAAATAGAAAGGTTAGTTGATGATGTTCAGAGTTAAGAATATGCTAGGCACATTATTGTTTGAATGTGAAGATGGCAAGTATGTTACATGCGCAACTCGACCAACCACCGGACTAGTCAATGTGAATGGTGGGAACATGCACGACCTTACACAGTTGGGTGGTGACTATCACCGCAGAAACTTGTCAGTCTTGGAGTCGGCATCAGCAGTAATGCGTGCATTAGACCTAGAGCATGATGAAGATGTCTGGTGTCAGATTCATGAACACATCGGGGTGTACCGTGATGCAAAAGTTAAAGAGTTTAACAGAAGGATAAGTGAACTATGACTACTTGGATAGCATTGACAGCGTTGCTAGTTATCTTTCTTATTGTGTTAAGCGTGTTTGCCGTTATCTTTATTAAAGAAGATAATCGAGAGGCACGATTGCAACAAGAACGGTACGAGCAAGAAAAGAAAATAGACGAAGTATTTGAAAGCATAAAAAGCGAGATTAAATAATGCTCTATTGGGACAGGATTTACATAATCATTGGAACTTACAAACTAATAACAGTATTTTGCTGAAGGGAAACAGATGACTGAACAACAGAACCAAACATGGACTGTGTACGCACCAGAAGAACAGCGTGAAGAGATAGTTACTTTGCTACAAACATTGAACGACCTTATTGCGGACGAAGCAGGGGTGGAAGGTATGCAGATACCAAAGGCGAAGTTACTTATCAATGCGTTGCATACAACTATTGAGTTAAAGAATCCAACCGGATTAAGACGATAACATTAAAAAGGAGAACCAATGAAGCCAGAACTACATAATATAGGGTTTACGGATTATCAAGCGATTGATTGTTTGAACTTTAGCACGGCTAAGAATATCAAGAAGTGCGCACGCTCTCTCAATCACGCGGGTGACATGGAGGCAACAACTGCTATGGTGCTAGGCACTGCGGTACACACTGCCATCCTAGAACCGATAGCGTTTAAGAAGTGGTACAAGCGTGCGCCTGAAAACGCTAGGCGGGGTAGCAAGGCGTGGAAGGAAGTCGCGGATAAGTTTCCAAAGTCTACCATCCTAAGATGGAATGAGTACCAAGAAGTTATTGCTATGCGTGACTCGTTATCCGAGAACGCTGATGCTGTATCTATTTTAGAAGGCGGATATACGGAAGCGTCAATCACATGGACAGATGAAAAGTCTGGGCTAGATTTGAAGTGCCGTATAGACAAGTGCCTAATGAATGATGACGATGCGCTGATAGTAGACTTAAAGACTACGCAGGATGCCTCTCCCAGAGCGATGGCTTACCGCATGGTCACTGAACCATACTACTATTTGTTACAAATGGCTTGGTATCAGCGAGGTTTTGAGGCGGTGTTTGAAGTCAAGCCAAGAGTTGCCATTGTCGCCATTGAAAAATCTGCGGGTTATCCTACTGCCGTGTATGACATAGCCGACGCGGACATGGAACTTGCTAATCAAGATGTTGATATCATGCTTGAAAAAGTTATTGAAGCAAGGAAAGAGGGCGGGGCAGGACATTATCCTAGAACATTCTTAGAGTTACCAGATTGGTATTACAATATAAAAGAGGAAGTAACAATCTGATAAAAGGAAACCATTATATTCCTGAAAAGTTACGGCTAAAACTTCCATCCGTTACCCAGCGAAGTCTTTTCGGGAATTATTTTAAGGAAAGGTTAACATGACACAAAAGAAAACTACCACAAAGAAAGAGTGTCCCGCGCCTGTGTTTCAAAACATTCGCGGAAAGAACTATGAAACAGTTGCGTCAAGAATTAAACGCTTCCGTTTTATGTATCCGACATACTCACTGATAAGCGAAATACTCGTAATGGATGAACAGCACATTATTATCCTTGCCAAAGTAAAGGATGAGAAGGGGCGCGTGATTTCAACGGGGCTTGCCGAAGAGGTGAGAGGCGCGGGAATGATTAACAAGACATCAGCGTTGGAAAACGGGGAAACTTCAGCATGGGGTAGGGCGCTTGGGAATCTAGGAATAGATGAGAGTGGAAGCGTGGCAACTGCCGATGAAGTACGAAATGCAATTAAGCAACAAGACCAACCGTCAGAAGAAAAGCCAAAGCCGAAACCAAAACCAAGCACGGATGAACCACGCATGGCAACGGATAGGCAATTAACCTCAATCCGTCAGCAGTTTAAGGGATTGGATACCAACGGCGCAGTGGCGATGAAGGCAATCCTTCTCGACAGTACAGGTATTGAAGTGCCGGATGGCAAAACACTAGAAACATTATTATTGAAGGACATTGCAGACCTCATCACCGAAGAGGGTGCAACGAACTTCCTAAGTAGACCGTTCTAAGGAGATAAAATATGAACGCAACGATTAAGGGTATTGAGTTTAAGAAGTCTAAAGCAGGGGGCAAGTTTATGTGCGTCTGTTTTGTGACTGAGGATAACAAATGGGAAAGAGATTGGATTAGCGAGAACGCCCCCGCTAAAGTTGCCAATAGATGGTGGAGTGCAACCGGTCAAACAGAACTAGGTTGGAATGGTCTGGCATCAACCGAAGCATTTAATCTTATTGATTGTGAAGTTGATGTGGACATGGTTGAAGGTGACTACGGTATGCGTGTCGAAGAGGTACGCACATTCAATGGTGGCACATCTGCACCTGCACCAACAGCGCAAGCCATTCCTTCACCAGACGATGACGATATACCGTTCTGATGCAAGACCCACTACTAACGCCAATTCAAGTGGGCGAATGGATTAACGAAAATCCTGAGACGGTTATAGAGTGGGGGGAAGAGGGCACGAACCTCTTCCCCTACCCTATACCTCAAAGTGACGGAACACTAAGATGGAAACGAAGTCATGTGCAAACATGGCTAGAATCAATGGAGAACCAAGATGTGGGATTTATTCAACACCCAGAAAGAAAAGAAACACAAGACACACTTCATCCACAGACACACAGAAGAATCGTGGATGGAGATGAAGGGGAACTTGCCTAAACGTAAGTCTATTATTCTTAACGCATTCATAGAAGATGGTGCGGGAACTGATAGACAAATAATGGAACGATGCAACTTTTCAGAACCAAATATGGTACGACCGAGCATCACAGCCCTAGTGCAAAATGGTATGCTAGAGGAAATAGGAAGTACCAAATGCCATATAACAGGAAAGAAAGTTAGACTTGTAGATTTACCTAAGATAGCGCAGTAGTCGAGGAAAGGAGAACCGACATGATACGCATAGTAGATTTTGAAACAGATTATTTGACCAGTGAGATTAGACGCAAGAAAGTTGTCAATCCCAAGTGGTTTAGGTGTCCCGTAAATGACAGCCCAGAGATGCAAGCAGTGCTTTGCTGTGAGCCGACCAACAGGATGTTTGGCTTTGCTGTATTAGGAATATGGGAACAACTACAACGGTGGTGTATGAGGCACATCAAAAGACAGGGGTGCTTCGTCATGAAGTCGGGCAAGCCGATGACACTAGAACAGATAACCTATGCTATCGGCGCAAGCGGGTATGAAGATTTTGTATTGAAAGCGATAAATGTATTGAAGGGCATAGGGTGGCTAGACGACCTTGATGGCGTGCCACAATCGGTTCTCCCCTCTGATGAGGTTGGCACCATTGAGGTTGTTCCACCCATGCCCAAGTCGCTACCAACAGTTACCACTTATGAAGAAACAGTGTGCGATGAAGGGAAGTTTTCTTCTTCACAGCGTTACGCGCACTACGGTATTGTTAAAGAAAAAGTACGCGAGTTGTCGAAAGACGAAGAATGTCCGAAGGCAGTAGAGAATCCAAGAAAACTAGAAACAGCATTGTGCGATGCGATTGTTGAAGGACGCGACCTTGATGAGATTGTTAGTGCAATGAAGGTTTACTATTGGACAGAAGAGGGTAAAGGTAAGTACCGAGTACGACCAGAAAACTTTGTCCGCAACAAGAAGGATGAAGAGTGTTGGGATTCTTGGTTTGAAGATGCTCAAGAAATAAGGCGCTTCAACAACAGATACTTGCGAATAGTTAATGAGGCAGAGGGGGGTGACAAGTTTTCTTTGCATCGTTACATGGAGAAGCACTGTGAAACTAGACCGACAGAAATGATACGCCTGTTTAATGAATGGAAGAGTAAGTCGGGTGAGGTTGCTGAAGAGTCGGGTGAGGTTGCTGAAGAGTCATGAAGGTTGTGTACGAAGGACTAATATGCGGCGTGTGTGCAGAGTCACACGGCTTGCTATGGTACGACGACTTTGAACCTGAAGGTGTTAATGGAAAGTGCATGACGTGCGGAACAAACGACTATGTTATTTCTATTGATAATTATGTTATTCCTGCAAGCGTTACGATTGTTAAGTCTAAAAAAGTTATTAACTTGTTTCAAGAACTAGAATTAACCAAGCGATTGTTTGAAAAGCAGACTGAACTGTACAAGATTGCGTGTGATGAGATTGAAAAGTTAGAGGCGGAAGTAAGAATGTTACGACTGGGAAGCAAGTGGGGGGGGCAAGTGTAATGGGAAGGGAATGGGTAAACAAGAAAGGTGACAGAGTACACACCTTTCAAGAGATAGGAGAACATCTTGGTGTTTCAGGTTGTCGTGTTCAACACATACACACAAAACTACTTAAGAAGTTACAAGACAAACTAGCAGAAGAACCGCTAGTAAGAGATTGGCTAATCGAAAACGGCATTGACGTTGATGAAACAGCCACTTGACAGACTGTCACGGGTCTGTTATGATACACACATATTCATGAAAGGAGAACGAGTTATGAATATTCCCTCAGTAGCACAAGTGCTAAACGAAAAAGAGCAGTCAGCAAAAGTGATTGCTAGTCTGGTTGGTGTTCCATCTGGAACAGTCAAAAAGTGGCTTGTTGGTGACAACATTCCACAACCTAAAGTGCATCGCAAGTTATGCAACGCATTAAACATTAGGTACTCTCGGTTTATGAAATCGTATGAAGCGGATAAGGCGAGAAGGAGAGAGAGAAGAAAGGGTGGTGGTGTCGTAGAAATACCCCAAACCGTCACAACTAACGTGCAGAAAGTATCGAAAGATGCTATGCTAAAGAAGTTGGTTGAGATTGCTACGACCGTGACCAAGTTGAACGGCAAAGAAAGAGAATCTCTTGACTTGCTCGTTCAAGCAATGGACTTGACCAAACAAGACGCATAGCGCGTTCTCCCTTTCTACCCCGACTGCCGTTTTTATTCTTCGGTGGTCGGGGTTTTTTCATGCGCAGATGGTTCCTGCATGTACGTCATATACCGAATCATCTGCACCGGTATCTTGGTAACGTGACCATACTCTTTGTCACCAACAGAATCAGTAATCGCAACGTGCGAATCATACTCCCCAAGAAGAAAGCCCACACTCTGCATGACCGGCGGGGGAGATTCAACGGTATCGCCAATCGCTTCTATTTCTTGCCATCCAGAATCACCAACAGTTTCAGCATCTATCCATACTATCTTTACTATCTTCATCGCCTTCTCCGAGTTGGCATAAGTAATGGAAGTGCAAACACGGCTAAAGCGTTAGGCGCAGGGAGAACAGAAACACCAGCAAACCCATTGTCAACGGTGTTGCTAAGTTGCTCGTCAGTAAGACTTACAGAGTTATCTATTGCTTGTTTTACTTTGTCGTATGCTTGGAAGTATTCAACAATCTTATCAACCGCTTCTTTCCCCATAAGCGTACCGCCCACGGCAATAGCAACAGTTGCAACCATTAACTTCTTTTTAAGAAGGTGTATCTCGTTTGACTTACGCTTGCTGTTTTCCTGACACTTCTTTAATTCAGACTCAGCATTCTTCTTATGACATTCGCAGTTACAATCAGTCACAAAAACTACTCCTCACGAACCAACAGGTCTGCATTCCACTGCTTACCTTCCATTCTTTTAGGGTTACCTTTCACAACCGCCTCGCCAAATACGATGCCGTTGCCCCACTGGCTGACATCTTTTCTTTTCATGTACTGTGGTCTGTCTTTTCCCATTGCCCTCATGTGACCGACATTGCAAGACCAATGGGGTAGAAGCACCTTGCTGGTCCTACGGGACTGTACAACGCCTGTGCTGGGTCTGTGGGTATGCCCCCGAACCGTAAGACTATTCCAAATGCCCAGCGTGTAAGCCATTTGTAGCCCCTCTAAGGAGTC
>TARA_R100001594_G_scaffold35878_2_pt1 | contig 11911 bp, 3 predicted proteins | sample TARA_R100001594 | Tara Oceans TARA_R100001594 (sample SAMEA2622752) | marine metagenome | biome: marine biome (ENVO:00000447); feature: marine epipelagic mixed layer (ENVO:xxxxxxxxx); material: "saline water (ENVO:00002010), including plankton (ENVO:xxxxxxxx)" | depth 150 m | reverse complement strand
GCACTATGGTATAGAACATATGCCAGTAGATATGGATTGGAGCAAATCGCGCAAGCGACATTGGAGTGTCTAATTAAGAGAACTCCTCTGGGTGTAGTTGCGGAAACCATCAATAATATACAAGAAGAGTTAAACGATTTCAAAAGAGACGCAGACACAGTAATCACTGAGAGTTTGAATATAGCAGATCAGCTAATCGGCATAGCGGAGGAGATTAAGGACACAGAGAGTACTGTTAGCGAACGAACAAAGAAAATTAAAAACCAATACAAAGATTATAAAAACAAATTAAAATCAAAAAAAGTGCCTACCAAAAATGACACACAAAGAAGCCGGGTCTTGCAACAGTTTGCCAAAGTATTGTTACCTATTATAACAACCAAGGTTGCAAGTGTTCTAGCTTCAATAATTCAAAATCAATGTAACGAGAATGATCAGGCCGTTGTGTCAATACCTTCTATTGTAGATAGGGAATCTTTTAAAAATTCTCTACAGAACACTTTCGGATACGACGCAGACACTGGAGACCAGTATTTGTCCATGCTACAGGACGTATCAGGTTTTTTAACTCCGGTGGAGATTTGCCGCTTGTTTAACGGCGAATCATCTGACGAAATATTAAATTCATTATTATATTTTATTTCAATATATTATAAAAATATATTTATTCAACTGGGAACTACGGTTAAAATATCAGCATTTTTTGAATTTATTGGACAACTGGTCAGTCCATCCTTTTGCAAAGAAATTGAGTTTTCATCACTTGGGGATGATTTTTGTTTTGAACCAGACTCTTATGAAGAACAACTTCGAGAATGCTTAAAAGATGAAAACCCCGATCTCCTTGATCGTTTAAGAGAGGGATATGTACAGACAAAGAAAAAACAACTTCGTGATGCTTTAGAGTTTTCATTTTACCCATTTGAGCTGAAAGGGGAACAAAAAGCACTAAATGAGATTTTCAGAAAAGAAGAGATTAGAAGAAAAGAGGAGCCTCTGCTAGAGTTAGCAGCAGAATATGAATCTCAATATAATCAGTCTCTTTTGAATTTGCCTTCAACGTTTATCAAAGAACAGCAAAGAACAGAGATAGGCCCAGCCTTTCAAGAGAGTATCTTCGCCGGAGCTTTGGATGATTTACCAAAAGAACAAAGAGAAGCAATAGACAGTCAAATACCTGTAAAAGTTACTAGGCTCGAAAGATATATACTTCCTTCGTTTTCTAAATTTTTATTTTTAAGAAACGACGAAGCTAAATTTTCTAAATCAGGGCTTTATCATCTCGAAAAAAAGTATAGCCTATTACCAGTATCGATTAAAAATTTGAGAAGCGTGACAGATTCATTGCTAGAGTTGCAGTTAAACCAAAAAGGCTCCAACCAGATAAATGTAAATCTAGATGAAATATACTTCAATTCAGCATTTGAAATACCAGATTATTCTGATGCTATTGAAATGTCTTTTGAAACAAAGCAAGGTAAATATAAATCAACACAAGTATATGACACTAAGTCATATTATTTGTACCCCGGAGCACGAAAAGCCGGAGCCACTAGGGGCGGAGGGCCAACCAAGGCAGCAGCAGATTACCCAGAGATAAGCGCAAAAACAGAATATCAAATCAGAGAAAAACGAATCAGTGTTGACACTCATGCTTCTAGGAAATCTGATGCTGTATCGTCTTATGACAAGTTTTTATCAAAAGCTGGATATAAACTTTCCTCAAATAACAACACCTCATACGATTTAGGTTTTAAAGATACGTACAATAAGTTAGCCAATATTTGCGCTAATAGTGTTTTCGCCAAAAAGATACCAATCGGATTGGCCGGCCCAAGTGACAATGGAAACGTTTCAGGCTTGGAGATTGTTAGAGTCGGGCAAGAAGTAGACCCTGAATGTTCCAAAAATTTGGTTGATAATTTTGGAATGATCTCTTTCAAGAGAGATGCTCGTCAAGCAGCTAGAACGGACGTTACAGATTTTGTAAGAGTTTCTCTAGAGGATGAAGAAGATGATATTAGGGAGAAATATTTTAATGAGGTCATGTCTTTCAAGACACATGTTTTAGACTTTATTACAAAATCAATATTTTTATTTTCTGAATTTAACTTTGAGAAAAACGAAGTTGACGATTCTATGATCGACTATGTTTATATTGAGTATTTTAAATCTTTGGTCAATCGAGATATAGCGACCAATGTGTCAAATTTAGAGTTTGATAGTTTGACAGAAGCAGAAAAGAAAAGATTTATAGACACGATATATGCAAAAGAAGACGTATCTAAATTTATATCAAAATACCAGATTTTAAAATCAGCATATCCGTCTTTGATAGCAAAAGAGGTTAGGGAGACGATAACCTCAAAATATGCTTTTGAGCAGGCGCAAATTAAAATAGAACAAGAATTCATAAAAGAAGTGTTAGATGGAAATCTAGGAAAAGTTCTGTATACAACAACCACAAATCAATTTGGATCATTTTCGCTAAATCAGTTAAGAAAAAATATCATAAACAGCAATCCATATAGAAACTTAAATTTATTAGCCCAAACGATTCCGGGTGTAAAGCAGAAATATCTCAGTTCTATTGACAGGCTTACAAACATTATCAACAGAACTGAACAGCTTGGAAAAGATATTGGATATCTGGTTTTTGATATGGAAAATGCAAAATTAAAAGATCTTACGGATCCGGTTGTGTATACGAGAATGGAGGAGAGGCTAGGAAACGGCGGTCTAGACGATGTTCTGGACGATATTTATAAAGATGCAGATCAATGGAATAAAGAGTGGGATGCATGGCATAAAAACACCGCAGGCGTCGCCGGAAACGCGACGTTTAATAAAACAGAAACATATCAGATAGAATTAAGTTATATAAACTACAGAACTAATTTGTGGGGCGGAGGCCATGTTATAACCGGCACATCAGTAACTGGCTATGGGTATGTCAAAGAGATATTAGCCTTGGACAAATCAATCAAACGAGACCTACAGATATATGCAAAAGAAATAAAAGAATACGCAGAGGCAAACAGGGAGGCTATAGCCCTACAAAATCAAAGTGATTTGTTTGAAAACCTTATTGACGAGTTGACTAGTTTTAAAAAACAACAAGACAATATTAAGTATAATATAACATATGATACCTCTCGATCCCTTTTGCACTATCATAATGAAAATTATCCAAAAAATAAAACAGAAGATTTTTGTGAGGCAGTTAGAAATTTAATTTGTCATGAAATTTCAAATAACTCTAAAACTCTCAAGGAGATAATATATACTCCTCAAATGCGAGGGGAAAGAGTTTTTGATATAAAAGATAGAATGGTGGAAAAGCAATTAAACATTTTTCATTCAAATAATCCAGATTTTAAAGACGACATTGCAGAGCAGCTTGGAAATATATTAAGCAATACTATTGGTGGAGAATATCCGTACTATGAGACAGCCAGAGAAATTGATGAATATATGGACGAATTTTTGCCATCTGTTGTTCGAACTCAAGTTGGGCAAACTTATTTTCATATGACAAAAGTCCAGTTTGATCCCGCAAAAGACAAGCATGCTCAAGTTGATGTGTATCTTTGCCGCTCTCACGACACAGACCAATTAAAAAAAGCCGGCTTGACAGAAAAAGAAATATCAGCTTTTTCCCCTACGGGCGAAACAAAGGTGCCAATATTAGAGAAAGATTATATCAAAAAAACTTATAAAAAGGTCGGAATTGATGAGAGGACGGCCAACTCTAGATTAGGTGGCCCTTTGGCTGTTGATATACCTAAAGAAGTTCAAAAACTTTTCGACGCTATGGATGGAGTCGGAACATATGAAAATCAAATATTTGGAGTGCTTGAATTAAATACGCCAGAAAATGTAGTTAGAATACAGAGGCTGTTTAATGCCATATATATTAACGTCGAGGGATATGGAACCCTTGAGGATTCCTTGAGAGACGAATTAAGCGGCAGAGATCTAGAAAGGGCCATGGAGGCCCTAGAAAGAGCAAATCAAGCTGTCAGAGCGCAAGGAGGGCTGAAGGTAGGCGCATTTAACTTTGTACAATATCCAGATTTCAATAACCTTCCGGACGATCCGTTTAACACAAGAAAGTCTTTTGGAGAACAAGTAGCAAAAGCATTTGGAGTCAACTCGCCTGTTCGATTTGATCGTCTGTACTCTCAAGATTTTCGCTGGATATCAAATGCAAAATATCCTGCTTCTTCTTTGTCTCAATATTTTGGGAGAAAACAATGGAAGATAGATGACTACAAACATAGAACTAGAGCTGACAAGACTCCCCCTAATAAATTTGAGCATACTCTGTATAAGAGGGATTACAATAACAATCCAAGAATTAAAGGATATTTGATTGGAGCATCTAGAGAGATTGTTCCAAATTATATTTCCATCATTGACGATTTTAAAACTATCGACACTTATTACAAGACAACTCCTATCTTATCTTTTAAGGTTGATGCTTCAAATTATAAAGATTTTGTAAGCAACTACAAAAAACAAAACAATAATAAACAGCCCAAAATGCAGCAGTATCTAAACAGTTGTCTGAAACACGCTATAATTGAGCATGCTAGAAAATCTGTATTTGAGAATAGTAGCTTTGGTAGTATATACTCAGAATCATTCCCTCTTCATAAAATGTTATCTCATATCGCTATTAATATGAACAAATATGTAACATATATTAACAGTCTACAAGTTAACTTAGGAGATGGAATATTGCCAAATAGAATAAAATCTCTTAAAGGTATGGAAGATTTTTCATTCTTTAATCAAGAGTCTCTTATATCTCTAGGTTTAACAGGACTGACAACAGGGTTATCTCTGTCCGGCATGGATCGGATCAAAGTTGCAAATGCTAATTTATCTGTGGGAGACATATTACAGCTAACACAATCTTTGGATAACTCTGTTTACTTTATCAAGAGTACAATTAAATATTTCTTGAGAAACATTGAAAGAGCGGATGTCAACATTCAGGTTTCAAAAGCACAGGCAGATGCGATTTCAAGCGCAATAAGAAGAATATATTCAAAGACTAGGTCAATAGTTAGCTCCGCAGAAAAAATAGGAAGAGTTTTTGGAGCAGACACTCCCGGCCAAGGCATTCCCAGCGCCGCAGATTTAGATAATCAGTTTAAGGGTATGAGGTATCTGTTTAATTTGCCAGTAACTCCATTTGCTGTCGCCAATTGGTTCCCCGGAGGATTATTCCCCAGCAACATTCAGGCATGGATTGCTTATGTGATTCTAGAAACAACATTGATAACTATAGAAATATTAGAAGATTCAGGCGCTCTAAAAGAGTTGGAAAAACTTTTATTTGGCGATGATGCTAACAATTCTATTGCAGCGGCAGGGTTCAACTATGAGACATTGTGTCTCCTTGCAAAGGAAGAGGCATTAAAACAGAATCCAATTGTAAAAGAAAACCAAAAAACTCTAGGTGGAGAATATTTATTACCAGACGGTCGTGAATACATTGGAGAATATCATATCCATAAAGACGGCACTGTTATGGTTGGCGGAAAACATCCAAAAGATCAGCCAACTATAGTTTTAACAGAAGTTTTTAAGAGGGACGATATAGATGTCTAACAAAATAACGCCAAAACTTCCATTGCTGGAAGATAAAGCCCAGCCGGGTTTTGAGCTTATTGATAATGTTAAAGATCTAGTACGGCAAAATCTTAAAATGGTGATTTTGACCTCTCCCGGAGAAAGGGTTATGGTGCCAGATTTTGGAGTTGGAGTTCGAGGTTTACTTTTTGAAAACATAGCAGATCAAGAAACTTTGTCATTCTTCAAAGGAAGGATAAAAGATCAAGTAAAAAAATATTTACCATTTGTTGAACTAGAAGAAGTAACATTTTTTGAAAAAGATATTGATGTAAATAAGGTTAGTTTACTAATAAGGTATACTATACCTTCTCTAGGGTTGCAAGAGGTTTTAGAGGTTTGATAGAGGATAATATCAATGGGTTTTAAAAACAAAAGAGTACCAATCGACTATACTTCAAGAGACTATTTGAGTATCAGAGAGTCGTTAATAGATCATGCAAAGAGATACTACCCAGACACGTTTCAGGATTTTAATGAGGCCGGCTTCGGTTCTTTAATGATTGACAGTGTGGCTTACATTGGTGATATTATGTCCCTATATTTAGACTATCAGGCAAATGAGGGATTTATAGAAACTGCTATTGAAGAAGAGAATATACTGAAAATAGGACGACAGATGGGGTATAAAAACCAAGGACCATCTGTTTCAACTGGTTTGGTGCAAATTTATATTGAAATCCCCGCAAACGCAGACGGTACCCCTAATACAGAGTATACCCCGATTGTAAGAAAAGGTTCTACATTTGGTTCCGTAGATGGTGGAACATTTACGCTAACAGAAGATGTTAATTTTAATGATGATAATATTGATATTTTGGTGTCCAAGGTATCCGAAGCAACGTCCGTTCCAACTTTCTATGTCTTGAGAGCTTCCGGCGAAGTTACCTCTGGTGTTCAAGACATAGAAACATTAGATGTTGATGATTTTGTAGAATTTAGAAAAATAGAGATTGGCGAAGATGCTAACGGTCCAATTATCGAAGTGCTGAAAGTGGAAGATCTTGAAGGGAACGAGTATTTTCAGGTTGACAACTTGTCTCAAGACATTATTCATAAAGGAATTGTTAACAAAGATACCACAACAAATAAGTTTGTTCCAAATTTGCTTAAACCTTTCTTGGTCCCAAGAAGATTCACTGTAGAGAGAGATGCATCTGGTAAAATATTTATACAATTTGGTGGAGGATCCGACACGGACGATGTTAATGATGTGGTTTCCGACCCCTCTAAGGTAAATCTTCAAATGCATGGGAAAGAATATATTTCTTCGACTTATTTTGATCCCAATTCTCTGGCTTATCGAAACACTAAACTGGGAATAGGTCCATCAAACACATCTCTCAACATTACTTATAGATTGGCAGATGGCTCGGCGTCAACCTCTAATGCAGCCGCAAATTCAGTTGTAACAACTATCGACGTTATAATGGATTTTAATGATGAGAGCAGTCTAGATGAAACTCTGGTAGGAAATGTCAGAGCCAGCTCGGAAGTGGATAATAGCGAAGCAATCGTTGGAGACGTTAACTTTCCAACCACAGATGAACTAAGACAAAGAATTATGAGTACTTTTGCAACTCAAAATAGAGCAGTAACAAGAGAAGATTATATATATCTTTCTTATGCTATGCCAAATCAGTTTGGATCGATCAAGAGAGCAAACATGATAAAAGATCCAAATTCGCAAAGACGAAATCTTAATTTATATGTTATATCAGAGGATGCTGATGGGAATCTGTCCGCTTCTTCAACTGCTTTGAAAAACAATTTAAAAATTTGGTTAGATAAATATAGAATGGTTAATGACACTATTGACATCCTAGACGCCAAAGTAGTTAATATTGGTGTTGACTTTTCGGTCTTGGCCGATGAGACATTTAACAAATTTGATGTTTTAAGTGCAGCGGTAGATAAACTGACAGAGGATATAACAAAGAGAAAATTAGATATTGGGGAAGATTTTTCAATTATTGAAATTTATAAAAGCTTGAAAGAATTAGACGAAGTTGTCGATGTGATCGATGTCGAGTTAGTGATAAAATCAGGTGATCCGTATTCTGACATAAGTTTTAGCATCGGAGACAATCTGTCGTCTGATGGTAGGGTTTTAATCTGTCCACAAAATGCTGTTTTTGAGATTAAGCTGCCGGAGTCTGATATTAAAGGAACTGTGAAGTAATGGCTATAAAAAGATATGGTGCAAATGCTGACAATACAATAACAAACGCTTTTGACGCTAGTTTGCTTAATTCAAATCGTGCTACTGGTTCAAATATGGGCCGCGCTGATGTTTTAGAGGTTTTTTCGATATATGGACAAATAAGCGGAAGTCAAGCAGACGAATTTGCCGGAGATAGCCCGGAGCTTTCCCGTGTTTTGTTACAATTTCCAATCGATGAGGTATCAACAGATCGCTCGAATAATAAAATACCAGCTTCCGGAAGTGTGACTTGGTTTCTTCGAATGTTCAACGCAGAACATGCAGAAACAATCCCCAGAAATTACAGCATGGTTATACAGGCCGTCTCTCGGTCTTGGGAAGAGGGCGACGGCCTCGATATGGATAACTACACAGACAAGACTTATGGAATTATTAGCGGATCTAACTGGGTATCTTCCTCTATAGACACTCCATGGACAACCCCCGGAGGAGATTATCATGCCCTCCCGGTCCACACTGCATCTTTTGGTGATAAAGGGACAGAAAAACTAGAGGTAGATGTCTCTGATATTGTCGAGCAATGGATAGCTGGAACAAAAACAAATTATGGATTTGGAGTGAGGTTGAGTTCTAGCTATGAAGCTCTTTATTCATCTTCTACGGGAACATACACTGGGTCTCTTCTCCACAACCCAAGTGGGTCTGAAAGATCATATTATACAAAAAAATTCTTTGCTCGTGAGTCTGAATTCTTCTTTAAGAGGCCTTTGCTCGAAGCAAGATGGGACGATTCTAAAAAAGATCACAGAGGCGCATTTTATTATTCTAGCTCTTTAGCTCCTGCTAGTGAAAATTTGAATACAATTTATTTATATAATTATATTCGAGGCAGATTGAGAAACATACCTTCGGTCGGAACAGGCAAACTGTTAGTTAGTTTGTATTCTGGATCCGCAGATGATTCTGCTCCATCTGGGTCAAAACTATACCTCCCAGCCGGCGGAGGAGTTGTAACCGACGGGGATGTTAATATAACAGCCAGTTATGTTGAGACCGGCATTTATTCTGCATCTTTCGCCGTCACAGCCGCTGCAACGCCACTTTCAACTTTATATGATGTGTGGCATTCTGGGGGAGTAGAGCTTAACACAGGTTCAATAACGCCTTTGTCTTTTGATGCCCAAGAAGCGAACACGACTGACACTCACGTTGTCAATATCAAAAATATAAAAAAGTCATATTCTACAACTGACACTGGACGATTTAGACTATTTGTTAGAAAAAGAAATTGGAGCCCGACGATATACACAGTTGCAAATGCGACACCACAAACGCTGGTCATACCCAGTGCTTCTTATAAAGTTATTCGAATAGCAGATAACCAAGAGGTTATAGGATATGGAACCGGATCGACAACCAATCACACTCAACTTTCCTTTGATTCGCAAGGAAATTACTTTAATTTAGATATGTCAATGTTAGAGCCGGGCTACATGTACGGTATTAAGTTGGCGTTTTATGACGACGCTGCTGGTGATTATATTGAACAAAAGCATACTTTCAAATTTAGAGTAGAAGAAGATAATGAGTAAAAAAGATTTATTTAAAAGTCAGAATCCAAATAAATTTCTTGGTTCTGCTAATCTTGACAAACTTAAAGAGCAGGTAGAGTCTAAAGACTTTATCAAAGAAAAAGTAAAGCAAGATAAATTATTCACACCAAGGACAGATTTTACTGATCCAGCTAACTTTGCTCGTTATGGATTAGCCGAAGAATATTATAGAACTTCCATTGAAAATATATATAAAACCTATCCTTATGATGGCTCTAGGGCAGAAAGAGAAGCATGGTTTAATAGTAGTAGTTATTTAGATCAACACATACTTGAAAACGATTATCCCAAAACAACAGGGTATGTTAATCTTGGAATAGCTCCCAATTTAACCTCAATACTTCCTCTTTCTCCTCGCGCTAAGTACTCCATTTGCGTTCCAACAATCCTTATTGATATCCAAGGTGGTCCCCATGGTGGCCTAGGGACATTGTCTGATCCTCTGGCATTTAACCCCGCCGGCGAACGCCCCGGAACTTTAGCAAATTATTACAAATCATCCAAAAACAGAGAAAATAATCTTAAATTTGACATGACTACGGGAACGACAGTTGAATTTTGGATGAAAAAAGACAAATTTGTGCCGGGCTCTATGGCCTCCTTCCCGATTGCGGCCCCAACGGAATGTATTTTTGACCTGTGGAACGGCCAGCCCTCCTCCTCTGCAAATTATGGCCGCCTCACCATTGAAATGTCAGCTAGCACTGCTCCCGATCCAGATGCTCCAACACTTCGTGTGACATGTCAGTCAGGGACTGCTGGGTTTTTTGATCAGCCTTTAAGCACTTTTACAACAGCTTCTATCGCCGACGGCGCATGGCATCATTATGCTTTTTCTTTTATATCCTCATCTGCCAATAAAATCAAGGCAACCCTCTATAGAGATGGCCAATATGTCACTGAAAGCGCCTTGGGAACTGCCTTTGGGGAAGTAGTTGGGGGACAATTTGGAGCAATGACCGGGTCTATTGGAGCCTTGAGAACTACTCCTTCCGGAAATATTTATCACGGCAAAACAGATGGTCCCGGTGCAGCATCGGTCATTTCATCTTCGTTTGATGAATTTAGGTACTGGAAAGTTGAAAGAACTTCCAAAGAAATTTTTCAAAATTACAATTATCAAATCGGCGGCGGAACAAACACTGATGATGCAAACACTGACTTAGGTGTCTATTTTAAGTTTAATGAAGGAATCACAACCGATACTTCTGTAGATTCTGTTGTTTTGGATTACTCCGGTCGCGTTAGCAACGGAACATGGGTTGGGTACGAAAATGTTTCACTCATTGCTAGAAACACCGGTTCTGCTTTTGTATCTTCTAGTGCGTCCTTGAGGGAAAATGAAGATCCGATTATTTACTCTTTTCATCCGGAAGTTCAAACGACCAAAACCAGATTAATCAATAGCGGCTCTCTTCATGATAATCAAAACAATTCTGCGCTCTTTTATACGATGCCAACATGGATTATCGAAGAAGATGAGAGCTATGGCGGCAAAAATTTAAGATACTTGACACAGATAATGGCAAGTTATCTCGACACATTATACCTCCAGACAGAAGAATTAACCAGATTAAAAGAAGTTAAATACACTTCTGGATCTATAAAGCCCAGTGTTTTTGGTGAAAGGTTTATTTCTGACAAAGGTCTGTTAGCTCCAGAGCTTTTTGTCGACGCTAGTGTTATCGAACAGTTATATGATAGAAATGAAAAAACAAACTTCACTAGAAACATATCAGAAGTTAAAAATAAAATATATGAGAATATATACAACAATTTAGTTCAAATTTATAAATCAAAAGGAACTTATAACTCTTTTAGAAATGTTTTAAATACACTTGGCGTTTCTCAAAAAGTTGTAGATATAAACCTTTATGCAAACAATGCAGAATATGAGATTCTTGATAACAGAAAGTTAATTTTAGAAAGAAAAAAGAAACTCAACTTATTTAAATCGGCATACAATGATGCATCTTGTTATCAAGCAACAAGTTCTAATTCTGATTCCCAAGCCTATATCGCTGAAACTACAAACTTAGAAACGACACCTTTGACAATGGAAGCAAGATTTACGCTTCCTAAAGACAATATAAATTCTAATTTTTACTTCATCGAGAATAATATTTTAAGTTGCTCTCTGTTTGGCTTCCATCAGCCGGGAGCACAAAACAACACTAGTCACACTTGGGCATCAAACGATAACACTATTCAAGTGTATGCAGTTCGAAGCAGGCCATCACTTAAGGATGGATATTTTTATGTCACCGGTGCAGTAGATGGCACATCTCACAAATTTGATTTTACCAGTAGTGTTATTAGCAACTTGTTTGATGATACAGAGATGAATGTGGCCTTGAGCATATTTCCTGCAAAGTGGGATCTTCTGGAAGTTGTCTCTGGGGCAGTTGGAGCTTCAGACACCGGAACAGTTCAGCTTCGAGGGTATAGCTTAAGGGGCGGCATTATAGATAGCGAGTTTGATGTAACTCAA
>TARA_R100001594_G_scaffold46118_2_pt1 | contig 11919 bp, 5 predicted proteins | sample TARA_R100001594 | Tara Oceans TARA_R100001594 (sample SAMEA2622752) | marine metagenome | biome: marine biome (ENVO:00000447); feature: marine epipelagic mixed layer (ENVO:xxxxxxxxx); material: "saline water (ENVO:00002010), including plankton (ENVO:xxxxxxxx)" | depth 150 m | reverse complement strand
TCGATCATGGATAGCGCATGGCGTGATGACTTGTTTACATTTGCTACGCACAGAACTGTATCTGTAGCGCATGGGTCAGCAGAAAAAAGGAAGAAGATTATAGCTGAAGGGTCTGAATACGTTATTATAAACTACGATGGTGTGGGTATTGTATTAGACGAACTTAAAAAAGGTGGGTTTGACCTTATTGTGGTAGACGAAGCCACCCACTATAAGAATGCCCAAACAAGGCGCTGGAAATTACTACGTCAGTTAATACACGATAACACGTGGCTGTGGATGATGACAGGTACTCCCGCGGCTCAGAACCCTACGGACGCATATGGTTTGGCTAAATTAGTTAATCCGAATAGAGTACCAAGATTTTTTGGTGCATTTAAAGATATGGTGATGTTCAAGGTATCTCAGTTTACATGGAAAATTAAACCCACTGCTACAGACACAGTATTTAGAGCATTACAACCTGCTATACGCTTTACAAAAGATGAATGTTTAGATTTACCCCCTATGGTATATACAAAAAGGCAGATAGAACTGACAATCCAACAGAAAAAGTATTACAAAGAACTAAAGACAAAACTTGTGTTAGACATTACAGGTGAGCAAATAACCGCAATAAACGCAGCTGTAACCCTTAACAAGTTACTACAGATATCGGCAGGGGCAGTTTATACCGATGATAGCGAAGTTTTAGAGTTTGATATTAAAAATAGATATAGAGTGCTACGAGAGGTGATAGACGAATCTAGTCAAAAAGTATTAGTGTTTGTGCCTTTTACCCACGTTATAGATATATTAACAGATAAGTTAAGAGGAGAAGGTATAACCACAGAAGTGATACGGGGAGATGTCCCTGCATATAAACGGACTAGCATATTTAAACAATTCCAAGAAAATGTTGACCCACAGGTACTCGTGATACAGCCTCAAGCAGCTTCACACGGTGTTACGTTAACACGGGCTAACACAGTTGTCTGGTGGGGACCTACAAGCTCACTAGAAACATATGACCAAGCAAACGCCAGAGTTCACAGGTCTGGACAGAAACATAAGTGTACTGTGGTACAATTACAAGGTTCTGATGCAGAAAAACACGTTTACAAGCTGTTAGATAACAGAATAAACGTACACACAAAATTTATAGAACTTTACAAAGAAATACTTGACTAACATATATTATGGTATTATATGTTAAAGACTAGAGTATGAGAGGAGAGAAATATGAGTGATGAGGTAAAGCCCGACAAACTTACAAAGGCATATCTACGTATAAGAGCAGAACGATCTTTACTGTCAGCAGATTTTAAAGAAAAAGACGGAGAGCTTATTAGGCAGATGGACGTTATAAAACAGGCAATGCTAGATCATTGTGAAAAACACAATATTGAAAGCGCAAGAACTTCTGAAGGCTTATTTTTTAGGTCTACTAAGACTAAATATTGGACGAGTGATTGGGATGCCATGCACAACTTTGTTATTGAGCATAAAGTCCCACAGTTTTTTGATAAACGTCTTAACCAGACTAATGTAAGGGAGTTTTTAGAAGAAAATCCCGACCTTGTACCAGATGGTCTTGAGGTTGAAAAAGAGTTAACTATTTCTGTGAGGAAAAAATGAATGAACCTTATGTACCAATAGAAGATGTAGCTAAACACTTTACTGTGTCTATATCAACTGTACGAGCTTGGATACGTCAAGAACATATACCTAAAGATACTTATGTGAAAATAGGAAGTACTTACAGGTTTCGTATTAGTGATGTATCTGAAGCATTGACTAAAGTATCTAGTAAACGTAGTGAAGAAACAGTGGGCGTAGACCCATTAGAAGACTTAGATGAAGACCTATAATATATAAGAAGGAGAGATAAATGACAGAACAGTATATTATAAAAGACGTAGAGGCTTTATGGCCTAAGATAAATCGTACCTATCATTTTGATAGTAACGAAGGGCGATCTATGCCATGTGACCCAAAAGATGCGAATGCAGAGTATTCTATACAGTTTCGCATGGATAATGACACAGCAAAGAACTTATTTATTGCTATGTCTAAGTCCTACATGGCTAACAAAAGGGATAAATGGGCAGATAAACTGGAAAGACCTTTTGTTAAGGACGATGAGGGTATGTTTACCCATAAGTCAAACCTTAAGGGTATGTATAAAAATGAAGTAACTAAAAAACCCTTACAAGTAGACGCAAAAGGTAACAAGTTACCCGACGATTTTCTATTAACAACAGGTAGTACCGTTAATGTAGCTGTGCAGTTTGTACCTTATGACATGGGTGGAAAACAGGGCGTGTCGTTAAGGCTAAAAGGTGTGCAAGTTATTAAGTATATACCTATTGAAGAGAGAAATCCTTTTGAATCCGTTGAAGGGTTCACCATTAATGCTGATAGTCCTTTTGAAAAAGAGGAACCTGTGGCAGAGCCAAAGAAAGTTGTTAAGAAGTCAGCCCCTCCCACCCAAACGACTGATGACGACTTAAGTTCTATAGTTGACAACTGGGACGACTAGCAGAACTTCACCACGACTAGGTAATTACCGAAAGAATATTGTGCCATATTCTGTCGTGGTGTCTTCGGCACACATTGGGTGGAGAACATGGAAACGAAAAATTTTTTAGAGAGAGTATTGGGTGATGGATATTACTCTGTGCTAGGTCTTGGTGATAGACAGGTGCAGACATTCCACACTTCAATAGATAGTGTCATTGAACAGGCACGGGAATTGGACAGGCAAGGGCAAAATGCTTACTTTGGCTTGTCTACATTTGAAACAGATAAAGACAGAAAAGTAACAAACGTAAAGAGTTTAAGTTCTTTTTACTTAGATTTGGACTGTGGCGTAGGTAAGGAATATGAAAACCAGAATGAAGCGTTTAAGGATTTAAAGAGATTCCTTAAAGAAACTGGTATCCCAAAGCCAATGCTTATAAATTCTGGTAATGGTATACATGTATATTGGGTTCTTACGGAGAGTGTATCTTATGAAGAATGGTATCCTGTAGCCCTGGGACTGAAAAGTATGTGTACACAGCATAACTTGTTAGCGGACAGTAGTGTAACTGCAGATGCCGCGCGTGTACTTAGAGTTCCTGGGACACATAATCACAAACGAGGAGAGAAGAAACCCGTAGGATTCTTTGGTACAGGGGAGTTTAGAGAAGTAAACTTCATCGAGTTTGCGTCATTAGTGGGAGCAAGTAGTATTACACCTCCTATGAAAGTAGATAATGAGGAGAGCGCATTTGTAGAAGCTATGAAAGCTAATTCCGAATATTCTTTTAAGAATATTTTAACAAAAACTGTACAGGGAAATGGTTGTGAGCAGTTAAAAAATATAATCGAAAACCAACAGGATATAAGTGAACCTCTATGGAGGGCGGGGTTATCTATTGCTACATTCTGTAATGACTCTGAAAAGGCTGTCCATAAGATGTCACAAGGACACCCAGAATACAGTAAGAGGTTAACAGAAGATAAGGCAAAGCTGATAAAAGGTCCTTACCTTTGTAGTTCTTTTGCTGAACAAAACATAGAATTATGCACAAATTGTAAACATTGGAACAAAATATCTTCCCCTATAGTGCTTGGTAAGGCTATTAAAAGAGCAACTTCAGAACAATCAGAAATAAAAGGTATACCTAAATACCCTAAACCATACTTCAGAGGTGAAAATGGAGGGGTTTATGTAGATTTTAAAACTGCTGATGGTGAAATGGAGCAGAAAATGATATACCAAAACGATCTTTATGTTGTTAAACGTGTTATGGACATAGAGGTTGGGGAGGCTATTGTTATGCGGTTGCATTTACCCCAAGATGGTGCAAGGGAGTTTACAGTTCCGTTAACTGCTGTAACATCTAAAGAAGAACTACGGAAACATTTATCTATGCAGGGCATAGCAGTATTAAGAATGGATGAGATTATGGCGTACACTACAACATGGGTTACACAGTTACAGGCTAAAAGTGTTGCGGAACAAGCACGAAGACAGTTTGGTTGGACAGATGATAATTTTGAAGGGTTTGTACTTGGTAGTGAAGAAATAACCGCAAGAGAGACTAAATTTAACCCTCCTTCTACCCCAACAGCAAGTTTATTTCCATCTTTTGAGCCGAGAGGTACGTTAGAGGATTGGAAAGACACCGTTAATTTTTACAATCGTGAGAATTTTGAACTCCATCAGTTTGTTGTAGGTACATCATTCGGTTCCCCTCTTATGAGTTTTTCTCCTGTAAATTGCGCAGCTTTGCATATCTACAGTAAGGAGTCAGGGGTTGGGAAGACTACAGCTATGATAGCAGGGGCTTCCGTATGGGGTAATCCCGAAGATTTAATTATGCACGAACGAGACACGTATAATACCAAGATGAATAGAGGTGAGATATACCATAACTTACCAATGTACATGGATGAACTTACCAATACTTCAGGGAAAGAACTGTCTAACTTGGCGTACCAACTGACAGGTGGTAAACAACGTGGGCGTATGTCTGCAAGTAGTAATGTGGAACGCCACAGAGGTGAGGCATGGAAACTATTGGCTGTAACTACAGGTAATACAAGTATGGTGGAGCGTATAAGCATTATAAAAGCTATGCCAAAGGCAGAAGCCCAACGAATACTAGAGTGTCGTGTAAGCAAGATGCACTTCGAGACAAAAGAAGAGACGGATATTTTTAGTTCTTGCTTACAGAATAATTATGGACACGCAGGTAAAATATACATTCGACATATAATGGAGAATAAAGAAGAAGTAAAAAAGATAATAAAGCAGGTTCAAGAAAAAGTAGATTTAAAAGCAGGGTTAACAGCGGAGAATAGGTTTTGGTCTATACTTGTGACGTGTACTTTATCGGGTCTTATACTAGCGAAACGTTGTGGTTTAATAGACTATGACATAAAGAAACTATTTAATTGGGCTATAGATCGTTTGAAGGAAAACAAACGTCAAGTTGAAGATATGAGTGTATCCGTAGAAGAAACGTTAAATGATTTTATACATGAACATTGGAGCAACGTTTTATGGATTAAAAGCACTGATGACCTACGGAAACAGGAAGACGATGTCACTCCATTGATTATACCTGAAGCTTTACCCAGAGGTAAATTAGTGGCGCGATACGAAACAGATTTAAAACGTGCTTATTTAATACCTAAACCGTTGAAGGCGTGGTGTGGTGAACAGCAGATAAATTACACAGCTTTTACGCAGGACTTAAAATCAAAATTAGGGGCTACTATAACAAACATACGTTTGAGTAAAGGTACACATATGAACTTGCCTGTGACGAGAGTTATAGTAGTGGATTGTTCTATAGATAATGAAAATAAGACAAGGAATACTTAAATCGGATGATTTAAACCCTGATGGAGTGCGTATAATAGTAAATTGGGATAGTATGGTAACGAGTTCTTCTGTGTTTATCTTGTGTATTAATCACCAGGAAGCAATAAAACAGATAAAAAATATAACAGAAGGCAGGGGATGGCAGGTAAAAACTCAAGTAAGAACAGAAAATAATAAATTAGGGGTTCGCATTTGGCGAATTGTGTGATAAGGGTGGAATGACAGGTAATGCTTGTCACTCTCTCTTTCTCTAGTGACCATCTTCGGGTGGTCACTTTTTTTATGGAAAAATCGCTAGGGGGGTAGTAATAAAGCAGTATATTAGGCAGATCTCCCCCTAGCTAGTTGGGAAAGTAACATGAAGTGCGTTATTATAACACTAAAAAAATCTATAATCACTATCATATTGCTCTCTATTCATCCTTAATAGATCTATGTTAGTAGAAGAGAAGGTTACACCGCCAAATTCTTCCATATCTTTTGTGGTTTCTCTATGCCGTTGCATAGACCTTTTTACAGAATCGGAACTTATAGGAGCTAAAGGATGTCTGTTATTAAATTTACTAATTTCACTCATAGCTTCATAGTACATGTGTAAATTACCAGTACTCATACTTAAATAGAGTTTTTTCAAGAGTTTGGTTCTTCTTGTGTTAATATTTTTATCTATATCTTTAAGCCTATTATTTCGTTCCATTTTAGTAGCGTAACCCACTGGACCAAGACCACTAGCAACTCCTGCTTCTTCTAAAAGAGTAAGATCTCCATATATAAGATCTCCTCTTCGCGTCTTATAGCCTTCTCTCGCAACTCTACCAAAGGTCCCTTTCCATGCGTTAGCAACCGCAGGAGGTAATATGTTCTCTACCGCTCGTTCTAATTCTCCATTTCGTAAGTCTTGATTTATTCCACGGAGTACTATCCTATCAAACGTGGAAAAAGCGGGTCCGCCAAGATAGAAAAATACATTCTCTTCTAAGGTAGCGTCTTTGTTAAACCTATTTTCTTGTACTAGTAGACCTGTTAAACGGACACGAGAAGCAAAATCTAATCCTGTTATTAAATTTAACAGTCCTTTATACCATTCTTCTCCTACATATTTACGTACTAGGGTGTCAGCATCATCCTCTTCGTCATCTAAAAACATGTCCGCAATTACGGAGAGCGCACCATACAAAGGCAATCCTTGTATACCTGCAAAAGCTACCGCACTTAGATGCACAGCTACTAATTGTTTAAAAGCTAATTTCCTATCCTCGTTAGTTAAAGTTTTATCAGTTCTCAACAACTCCCTAGCAGACTGTAGCATTGTGGTGTACATCCTTAATCCATAACTCTTATACATAAAAGCTACACGTCCTATCCCTTGTTGCGCCCATCTAGGAGCTGTTTCTAGTACTGTACCACCATTTGTTTCTTGAGTTTGACGGAGAGCTTTATTTACAGCTTCTTCTTTCTGTGCTGCGCTTGCAGACTCGGATAGTTCACTAAAAGAATATTTACCGTTATTCCTTGTAAATTCCATTGTATTGTTGGGGTCAACTATATTTCTTAACGCTAATTCGTAAGTAGCTAGAAGCGTAGTTTGCCTATTATACCGTTCTGCGTAGTTAAACATTGCGGCTGATACTCCTGCTACTTTATCAGTAAGACTAGCATCGCGCCCCGTTTCTCCTAAACCTAGAGCATCCATTATCCAAGACTTTGTAAGCTGACCACGCTCATCGGCTTCTTTTATAAGAGGAATATAAGCTTTAAGAGCTTGTTTTTCTTCGCTGCTTATTTTCCTTATTCTTCCTCCTAATATTTTTATTTGATCTTTTACTATATAGTCTCCATTTTCATTTATATCAAAATAAGAAATTAGATCGTTATTGAACCCATTTGTTACAATACTATTTGCTTTCTTTATAGCCCCGAACGCACGTCCAAGTCCATATTCGGCTCCTACATATGGATAAACAAATAATGGAATTTGGGATAAGTTAACAAGCGCGGAAGATATATTTGCTCCTATAGTATAAATAAACGCAGTTTGATTTGCTGCTTTAGCTACTTTTTCCATATCTTTATTTTTAGCCCCTAACCGTGCAAACTTAGCCCTCCTTAACATTTCTGCGCCTACACGTCTTAACGTAGGCATACCTATACCAAGTTTTTTTAGAAACGTATCCCGTTTTTCTTTTGCAAGGTTGCTAGTGGTTCCTATTACCTTGACTATTTCTTTTTCAATATCCCGTATTTCTCTTCCTACCTCTAATTGGACAACCTGTCTACTTAATGAAAATCCTTTTTCTTTAAAAGCTTTTAAGGAGTCAGGATTAAATCCAACCCGATTAGCTCTTTTTTGTAAAAATTTAGCATAAGAAGTTTCTGGGAGAGTATTAATAAACATACGGACAATTTCTTGTTTCATATCTTTATCTTTTACAATATCTAACACGTTTGCTACAAAACCTGTAGGTGGGGCTTGTATATATCCTGCTACAGCTTTATCCATTGTATCATACATTTCAATCGAATCAGTTACGACTTCATCATTAGCTATCATGTCCTTTACATGCCTTTCTGCAGCCCTTTCGGAATTGAACGTTACAGCTACTAAATTATCATCTGGTTTTACTGGGTCTTTTAAACTGTATTTCACTAGGTAGTTACCTTCCCGTATAAGAGGGAAGTATACATTTAGGGCTTTCGAGCTAAATATTTTTTCAAATACTGTTTTCTTTAACTTATCTGCCCCAACAGGGTCATCTTTTTTAAGGTCAGCGTCAATCTGGCTATAAAGAACTTGTTCTAACCTACTAAACTGTTTTTTATAATGGTCCCGCATATTTCTATAAACTTGTTTGCCTTCAGGACTTAATTTTTTCCATTTTTCTCTACATTGTTCCCACTTTTCTCTATAATTTACATTAGTTTTCTTATCAATTTTATCTGTGCCATCTTTATTGACGTAGTCACTAAGTTTTCCTTGGTCAGGGTCTACTTGATAAATAGTAGCCCCGTTTTCTAAATTATAGATAATGTCGTCTAGCAAGGCTACTTGGTCTTTATTTTTTGGGTTTGTAAACCAAGGTTTTATTTTTTTCATAATATCATCAAAATCTCTTCCCGCTATTTCGGTTTTTCCTCGCAACCTTTGAACCGCTACATTTAACTTATGCCCCAAACCATTAAACCCAACTTTATCCCCAATGGTTGTGATAGTTAGTAAATCCCCAAGCCCTTGAAGCGCGTCTTTTACAAATCCTCCAACCCCTCTATTACCAAGATTTTCAATAACAGAGTCTATAAAGGTATCTTTCTGCTCCTCGTTTAAATAAGTTTTGTCTTTTTGGGCTTTACCAATAGTCCTCTTAATAAATTTAGACATGCTCTTTGGTCCAAAACCTAACATACTGGCATTTCTATACTCAGGAGCAGGTGCTAATAGGCTTTCCGCTAAATCATTAACAACAGATAATGCGTCTAGTTTTACTTCTGGGTATCCTGTTTTTCTTCGTATAAAATTGGCTATTGAAGTCATAAACCTTTGCCACCAACTTATATTTTCCCCTTTAATATTTATAGGCGAAGGTATACGCGCAAGTTTCTGTTGAAATTTAGGGTTACTAAGAGCTTCAGACACAAACTCGTCTAAATCTTGTGTGCCATATGCGGTATCTAACCGCTCTCGAACACTTTTGAATATAGTATTAAGTTGATTACGTACCATACTAGAGGGATTAGCTAATTCTGCGGAAGCTAACGCATGGGTCATTTCGTGTAATAACACATGAGGTGTCATGCCATATTCGGCATCTAATTTAATAGTGTTTGTTTTTGGGTTAAACACACCTGCCGTGGCTTTTCCATCTACTTTTAGATTTTTTACTATAAAAACTTCTGTTGTACCTACTAAATCAGCAAATTTATTAGCTATTCTGGCTATTACTTTGTTATTAGTATCTAAACCTAAAACCTTTAAAGCCTCAAATAGTCTGTTATTACCTAAATGGTCTATAGCTATAGTAGACAAAGGATATTCAAGATCAATAACAGCATCTTTTGGTAATTTAAATTCTGTATCTACACCTTTTTTAATATCTACTTCTTTTTTTCTAAATAAGCCCTTTTTACGTGCGAGATACATGGCGTAAGCTACAGCTTGTTCAGGGGATAACTTTTTTTCTTTCCGTTTCAGTTTTTCTTTTTTTACAAAACGTTCTTCTGCTTTACGTTTACGTGCAGCGTCACTGTATTTTTCTTCTGCTTGTCTTTGTAAATCTCTTTCTTCTTTAGTTTTTAAACCTAAATATTCCGCTTTGTATCTAAAATAATATAAATCTTTTGCGGCATCATTCAAATCGCTTTCATTAAAAACCAAACCTCCAAGTAAACTAGTCGTTGATAATAAGTCACGTGATGACCTGTCAGCAAGAGTTTTCTCTAAAAAAATTCTTGCTGTTTCAACTGATTTTTTCCAAGCCTGTTCTTTCTTTAATTCACGTCCTATAATATCAAGTTGAGGTCTATCATCATAAGCATCGTATTTTTTTATCTCGCTATAAGGTGAAGCTATAAGTTTATCTATTCTTTCTTTAGCCTGTCTTTGTTTGTCTGTGATAGGTTCTATTTTTTTTGTTCTTGGGTTAAAATAACCACTATCTTTCGATATCTCTTCGTCATATCGTTTTCCTGTAGTAGGGTCTATTAATTGTTTTTTAAAAGCTTCCTCTTCTTTTTTATCTATTTTAAAGTTTTGCTCTTCTTTCTTTTGGTATCTTCTAACCCTACCCTGTTGTCCCTTAGTCCCTATACGTCTGTCTGTATTATAGAGGTCTACTCTATCCTTAAACCAAGCCTTACCCTCTGGGGATAAATTGTTTTCGACCCAATTCGCAACTCTTAATGCTGCCTCTTGTCCTGTATTATCTAAAAAATAAGCAGGGGCTGTTTTTCCTGTTTTCGGGTCTTTTTCCTTGGGAATTATCTTCTTTTTCATACCCCTGTAATAGGCCCCCCCAACATCTTTTTGCTTACCATATATAAATATTTTTTCTCCTGCTTGTTCTCTTGCTTCTAATCCAGCTATATACGTATCAAAATCTTTATCCACAGCAGGATTAAATGGAGCTACATCAGGATTAATTACAGCCCTTGGTTTTTCCTCAAACTTTTTTATTTCTTTCGTTTTAGCTTTTTCTATAGCTGCTAATCTTTGTAGAGGTGTAGGGTCTTCGTCAGTTGGCTTCTTTTTTAGGACTGCTTCTCTTTCGGGAAAACGCATTTGATAGGCTACTTCATCTAAGACATTTTCTATATTAGGATCTTTACTTAAAGTTTGAGCCACAAGAAAATCCATATTAGGGTAATCTGCGTCTAGATCTTCTTTAGGATCTCCTTCAAACTTTCCTCTTTCTCGTGGAGGTTTTGACTCTATCAAAGCTATTATCTTGTTTTTATCTTGTACGGGCAAATCATCAGCGTCTAATGCACTACCTTTTGTTGGGTCATCAACAACTAGTGTTGTCCCATCCTTAAGTTCAACTAAAACTGACTTCCCTTTAATAGTTGTTTGCTTGTTAAAATCGTCTAAGTCTTGTGGTTTCTGCCCTTTTTCAAGATAGTATTTTGTTTCTAAATTCTTTTTATACACAGACTTAGCTTTTTTGTTTGCTTCTTGTGTATCTTTAGGTTGGAACCCTCTTTGAAACTTCGGAGGTAACTTAACAAATTCTTTACCTGCTTTATCCGCTAACTTATCTCTAGCATCTTCTACTGTCATATTCTTAGTAACAGGTATGTTATTCTTCTTTAGTATTAATTCTGTTTCAGTGTTAAGTTTATCACTCAAATTAGCGAAGTATTGGTCAGGAGTTTGATCTTCACGATTTACTCTTTTTATAAATTGCTCCCCCGCAGCTGTTATATTTGGAAACTCTCGTTTAGATTTATCTTTCCCTTCTTTTTTAGGAAAGACTTTAACTTCTTCACTTAAAGGATCAAATTCTTCGTCAACTTTTTTTCCACTATAGGCGGCATCAATCCCAGCAAATGCTTCTTTTTCGTCAACTTCCTCCTTAGTGTCAATAATATTACCATAAGCATCAGTTTTAGGACTTGTGTCTTTAAATTTTATGCGTTCTTGAGCTTCTTTGGATCTGTCATCTGCTTTTTTTACACGAGCTTTACCTTCTTCAGAATTAAAATAAGCATTTAACTCTTCTAGTCGTGGTTGGTTATTTCTGTAGTTGGTCTCGGTTAACTCTTGCATCGCTTCCGTAGAGATACCTTTTTCTTCTGCATAAGCCTCCATCTTCTTCGGATCGTTAAGTCTCTCTTCTCGGAGCTTTTGATTCTCTTTTAATCTTGCCCACTCCGCATTAAGTTTTCTTAGATCAGTATCTTTAGTAGTTTCTTTCTTTGCCTCTTTTGTATCAACTTCTGCATCTACTGAATCAACACTTTTTTGCATCAATGCTTCCATTGCTTCTTGAACTGTCATTCCTGGTTCTACTGGTATCTTATTAGCTTTCATAACCCGTTTTATTTTAGGTGTTACTAACATATTAGTC
>TARA_R100001594_G_scaffold17185_1_pt1 | contig 11958 bp, 3 predicted proteins | sample TARA_R100001594 | Tara Oceans TARA_R100001594 (sample SAMEA2622752) | marine metagenome | biome: marine biome (ENVO:00000447); feature: marine epipelagic mixed layer (ENVO:xxxxxxxxx); material: "saline water (ENVO:00002010), including plankton (ENVO:xxxxxxxx)" | depth 150 m | reverse complement strand
GTTCCTATTCCAGCAGTAGATCCAGCAGAAATGGCAGTAGTTAATATGGTCTCAGTTTCTGTATCTCCTGTTAACAAAAGATTCCACACATATCTTCCAGGATTTAAATCAGTAGTTTGAGTTGATGCTAAAGATACATTAAATTTTCCTCCTGCAGCACTCGTAAATCCTACATTAAAAGTTCTATTAGCACCTAATGTTGCTCCAACAGCAACACTTTTTGCCATCTGAGCAGAACCACTCCATCCTGTGAAATCAAATGCAGATCCATTAGGACGAGTGATAGTAAATCCATCCTTCAGAGTTGATCCTGTGTTAATTTTTAAGTTAACACCTTGAGCAACTCCTGCATCAGGATCAAATATAAAAGAATGTTGTGCCATTAGATACTTCTCTCTGCTAAGGCTTTAAGTAAAAATTTGATTTCACCAATTTCAGATTCTAATTTATCAAGTCTCTCTTTTTCATTTTCTTCATAGTGTTTTCTAGCAACATAAGACTTGTAACCAGAATCATTTGTATTAATAATAGCATTAGATTGGGTATCTCTATAGAGATAATTTTCACCTTCTACTGGTATTAAATTATTCATATTAAGCAAGTGCAATACACCTTAAATCCTGAACAACAGGAGCTAGTGCTTGATTAGTAGAAGTCATAATCACTTTAACTCTAAAGATCTTGAATGATGGAAGTTCATCAATAGTCCATTCAATTTCTTTAAATGATCTTGGACCAGGAACAAAATCATAGAATGAATTTTTCTTCAATTCAACATCAGGGGTTCCATCACTATCACCTAAAGCCTTCATCCTACCATCAGATCTACCAGTATCAAGATTAGAATATCCAGGGAAAGGAGTAAAGATTACAGTTTCTTCAATATCATTCTGAATAGCATAGAATGCTCTAATATCATTTGAATCATTAATTGCACCACTAAGAAGAACTTTTATCGCAGTAGCAGAATTTTGTAAAGTTACTGGTTGAGAAACATAATAACAAGCATTAGGATCAGTATCGATGCTATTTACTCTCTTGTCACTCTTATAATCAGTAATAGGTCTATTGATTCTATTTGATGTAAATATAACTCCAGTATTGGTTATATCAATCATAGGTGAAAGTCTAGAATCTGCAGTCAATAAATTCATATTTAAAGTAAATGATTTTCTACCAGGTAGATTTTGAAGACGAGCATCTTCATTTACTTTAGAAGCAATAACCCTTGGAGTATCAAAATAGTTTTGGGTATTTAAAGAAACTGGTTGGAATCCCTTATCTACATAAGGAGTTTCACTTCCGTTAATACTCATACCACTAATACTTCTAGCAGAAGAAGATATAGTTGTGAATTTAGGGCTAATTGTAGATACATTAGGAGTTACAATTTCATAAGGTACATTATAAGTTGCCTCAATTCCATCACCACCAGTTTTCTTAGTTTCATTAAAGTATAATTTGGGGAAGGTATCTCCAGTTCTATCAGTAATATCAGTTCCAGATTCCATATCTACCTTAAGGTAATAATGATCTAAACCAATCTGTTCCGTAATATCTCCATCACTTATATCATGAGTCTTATTAATCCTAAGAAGAGATACTCCATTCATTTCATACTTATGAACTAAGTCTGAAGTAGAATGTGGGAACGCAGTAGTTCCATTCTTTGCTCTAGTAATACCTGTGAGGTTATTGCCACTTAAACCAGTATACTGAATAATCTCACTTCCAATCTTAGCAAATCCCGGATTAGTTGCACCTATAGCAACATTTTCAAACTTAGCAAAGTTTCCTGTACTTGCTACAGAAATATTTCCTGTAGATGAAGCAGTATAATCAGCACTTAAAGTGGTAGGTGTAACATCGGATTTTGCCTTAGTAATAGTAACCTTATTAACATCAGAGTGCATTCCATGATTTCTCTGATTTACCTTAAAGTGTAATCCATCATATACTTCCTGAGGAGTACTTGTTAAAATAACTGCACCATTAGGTCCTTGATAGTTACCATTCATCGTAGTGGCAACACCAACACTAGTATAGTAACTCAAGCTATATGCAGTACCTACTTGGAAGTCTCCTTGAACATCAGTAAGTTTTAACTCATTAACACCAGCAATCTGCTGAAGACTCATTCTTAAATTCCTACCTACTGAAGCAATACCAATAGTGGAAACAGTTAAAGTGTCACCTACAGAATATCCGGTTCCACCGTTAACAATTGTTGCACCAACTGCAACTCCACCACTAATAGTTACATTAGCAGTAGCATTTCTTCCACTTCCAACAACATTTGTTAATGACAAATTGCTGTAAGTAAATCCTCCCGAACTTGGAGTATATCCAATACCTGCATTAAGAATATTAAGTGCTCCATGGGCAGTACCAGCACTTCCTACATACTTACCAGTCGCATTAGAAGTAGACTGAATAATCGTATTTCCTTTAGATAATCCAGTATCCTGAATTGTTGTTCCAACACCAACTCTAATAGTTCTTGAATCAATATCAAAAGCATTTTTTGAAAGTACAGAAATATCTGTAGGTAAGGTAGGATTAAAGAATTGAACAGATCCTTCTTTTGTAAAGTTTGCTCTATAAAGGGTAAACTTAAGATCCTCATACTGACTTGCATCCCAAGTTGAAGCATTTTGAGACTTAAACAAAGAACCAAGGATAGGTTGACGTGTAACAAGAATTGTTCCTGCTTCGGTAGCAGTAGAAGTTACATCTGCTTCACCAATTCTAGAAATCCAAACTGTATATTCCGTAGAATTAGATAAAAGAACAATAGCATATCTTGATTTGCCATTCAAATAAACCGGAGAATCAAATTTAATAGTAGTAGCAACCGATCCATCATCAGATACATTAATATCATCAGCAGGAATTTCAATATCCGCAAAAGGCAGAACCTTTAATGTTGGAAGACCAACTTTCATTTCCCTCATTTGAAGGAATACTGGTAGTGTCTCGTCCTTTGTCTTAAAGAATAAATCAAGTTTAGTAACAAAAATTCCAGTAGGATCATCAACATAGAAGGATTGTGCAAGAGGATCATCTTCATCCCAATCAGCCGCTTCAACAGTTACATTAGTTATTTCTGTTATTTCTGTGACTTCCGTGACATTTGTTACATTTGTGACTTCTGTGACTTCCGTGACTTCCGTGACTTCTGTTACATTTGTGACATCTGTAACATTTGTAACTTCTGTTATTTCATTAGTTACATTTGTAATCTGTTGTGCTACTATAGATGCAGAAGAAGTTGAAGTATCAGTAGCCCCAGCTGTGGCTGTAGCAGATGCATTTAATGATCTAGTTTCTCTAAATTCCTGATGGGTAACTCTTGCATTTCTAAGAGAAAGTGTTACTTCTTGAGTATTATCAAGATCACCTTGAGAATAGAATATTTGTTCAGCAGATGTTGTAACAACACCTCCAACCCTAGTATTTGTAGAACTACTAGTCAATCTGAATACTGTTCTTCCAGTTTCAAATTGAGGGTTTCCAGAAACATTACCATCAGGAATTATATAAGAACTAATCAGAGTTCCTACATTATCAGTGATAAGTCTTACATTAGTAAGAGTTGCAACTGCACCACTTGTTTGTCCCCTTAAAACCATACCAGTTTGTACCCAACCCCAATAAGCAGGTTGTCTTTCATTAGAAAGACTAAATGTATCAATGTTTAGAGTAGGACTGGTTGATGAATAAGATGCAGGAACATTATTTTCCCTATCATATGGACTAACTGAATACCAATCAGTAGGAGCATTAAAAGGTCCATACTTGTGATTAGAAACAGCAACTCTAAAAGAAATATAAGGAATATTAGATGGATCAGCATCTACTACTTGAATGCTAACAGGCATCTCTCCAATAACTTGCTCACCGACCTGGAATGTTCCAGTAGTCATTGAAATTTCTAAAAGTTTGGGAACTACAAACTCATTAACATCAACACTATCAAAGAAACCATATACTTGAGTATTTGGCTTCATGCGTTTTGCAGTAACTTGAATATTTCTTTGACGCATGAAGTGAATAATATTTCTGCTTATAATCCGATCACCTAAAGACTCAGTATCAATTTGCTCTCTAACGCTATGCTGAATACCAGATCTACTTTGAGCAAGATTGGTATCAAGACTTACACTTCCATCAGCAGTTGCCGTTGTTGTAGTCTCTATTGACTCGGTAGTTCCGCCAGAACCTTCGACAGTGCTAGTAGATGTATCAATATTGACATCTAGAGTCATCCCTAAATCGTGAGTTATCGCATCAGTCTGCCAAGAATTCCAGATGATAGGACTTATTCCCATTCTTGATCCATCAGCAGCAGTCGTAATTTCTGCTCTTAATGCTTCTGCAATACCACGGAAAGAACCTTCCATCTGAACATCACGAAGTTGCATCCTATTAACATCAATCCAAACATCAACAGTTGGATCAAGTTCAATAGATCCTTGATAATTTTTAACTAAGTATGGAGTTACATTTTCAACTCTTGTTGCAAATGGTTGTTTTACCCATTCAACATCATCATAATCTAAACTAATAACCTGACCAGTTCGTTGAATATTAGTTCCAACAATATTATTCAAGTAATTAAGATCAGCAGAAGTATTTGTTGTAGTCCCTAATCCTGCAATTGCATTTGATCCTAATTCTAAACTTAATGAAGTACTATAATGAGAAGGTCTTAAATGACCATTTTCTAGATCTAAACTGTTTTTAACACCAACACTAAGATCTTGTACTCCAATTGCTGAGAAATTATCAATTAAGAATCCAGACTTAAATCTATTTTGTCCTTGAGAGTCAGCAATAAACAAATTAGAAGTATTATTTTCCAGAAGAGAAAGTGTAGTATAATACTCTAAATTTTTAATCCTATTTTCAAGTTTATAGATATCAGTCATTTGATATCTCTTATGATCTACATAACTAATTTGAACATTCTTAACATCATAAAGATATGGAGGAAGAGCAATATTTGCTATATTAAGAGCATCATTAACTGCTCCAGGTAATTTTGGATTATCTGCTGGTTCTCCTATTTTAATTTGGAAAACTCCATCTTTTGTTAAATAAATTCTATCAAGTCTAGGGAGATAATAGTTGAAAGAAAGAGTTTCTGATTCATCGGAAGCAAAAACATATTTTGAACTATTTTTTCCATCGGTAAATGATCTTCCATTAAATTCAAACGGTGATCGAGAATCAACTGCTATTGAATAATCATTTACTCTAGGTCTTACGTCAATAATATCAGTATTTCTAAAATTCTTTATTGATTGTATTTCTGTTCCATAATCGAATCCTTCATAAGAATTGACTGTAGTAATATCTCCAGTATCTGAATCATTATAATATCCTTTAGTATAAATGATCTTTACACTTCTAGTAGGTGCTGCTACACCTTGCTTTCTTAAAATATAACTATAATCATAGTGAGTTAAAGTTTGTCCATTATAGAAAACATAATTATCAGTTATATTAGTACTTCCTTGGTCTAAAGTGCTAACAATTCCATTAACTCCAGAATCAAGGAAATTAACTACTTCCCCATCTTGGAAATTATTCTTATTTAAATAGATGAATGAAATTTTGCTATCATTAACTTCAACAGCATACATTCCTCTGGCACCACTAACAGATCCTATAAATTCTTCCCCAATAACTAAATCTGAAGTTTTTCCTGTAGGTCCATCCATGGAACCAAGAATTAAGTTAGGAAGAACAGCATCTTCTGTATTTGAAGATTCATATATTCCATGAACCTTAATTACATCGGGAACATTAAGAGAAATCTTTTCATCTTGAACCCTAATACCGTATGGATAATTACCATATGTTAAACCATCATTTCGAGTAGTAGAAAGAGTTCCAGCATTTGTACCAGATCCTTGATCATTTGATTTATTAACAACTAACGATACTATAATTTCTTTTCTCTTTGATTTAGATGATACTTTACTTTTTCTAAGAGTAGCAATTAATCGTGCTTCACCCGTGCTATCATTAGTACCCAATCCATTAATTTGTAAACTAGTACTTCCATTAGTAAAATCAAATTGATCCGAAGCAAGTTTTTCAGTACTTCCACCACCCCGTGTTAAAACATACCTTTCTTCATCAAATGGTAAGAAAACTTCATTAGAACCAGCATCTACTGATAAGACATTTGTAGAATTATTAGTGATGGTTACATCAAATTCTTTTCTTACAACTATTGAAGATCCTTCTAGATCTACAGATTCAATATTTCTCTTAGGAAGAGGAGCAAAAAGTCTTTCATTATTTTCAGTCTTTTCAGTTTCTGTGGTTAAAACAGTAAGATCAGTCACAGAAATAGCATTATAATCAAAACCACCATCACAAATTCCACTTACAGTAGTTACACCACTTAATACAAGAGAATTAGTATTTACCTGATCAACCTTAGCAAAAGATGGATCAGTCTTTCCATCGCGAGTATACTTAACATAATTACCACTAGTTACGATTCCAGGGAAAGTAGTTGTTGGACTTGTAAACGTTGCAATGAATCCTTTTCCTTGAGTAATGCCAGTTATACTACCAACACCAATTTTAATTGATTCTGAAGGAATAATATCAGCAGAAAATGTCGATCCTGCTCCAGCATTATCATGATTAACTAAAGAATAAAGAGATCTAACATCTCCTATTCCATAGTTAGTCCATCCAATACTAACTCTACTGTCAGTTGAATTGTCAAAAATTAATTTTTCACCATTAATAAAATTACCAGATATTTGATAAACAGTTAATGCTGTTCCTGCGGATACTGCATTCTTAAGGAAAGCAGTTGCGCCACTAGAATCACCTTTAATATGAGTGGGAACAGTTAAAGTAACATTTTGATTAACTTCTAAATCACCATAAGTTTGAACGTCATAGAGAGAAAGATCCCATCTATTTAAATTATAATTACTTGCTTCATATCCTCCAGATTCTAAAGCATAATCATATACTCTACCAATACCAATTTCCTTTCCTGCTGGTGTTAAAGAACTTACACCAACTCTATCAGCTCTTAAACTTACAGTTTCTGAAGTACTTATACCAATTTTAGGAGAACCTGAAGTCCTATTAAGTCTAAAAGTTTTTCCAAAACTAAAATTAACTGCTTGATTTTCAATTAAATTAGTTGTTCTGGGCTTTGGCGAATCTAAAAGAGAAGAAGAAATAGTTTCAACTTCATAACCTCTTACATATGCCTTTCCTGGACTAACTTTATAAACCATCAAATCTTCAGATGGTTGTTGTCCAGCTTCAGTTAACTGATTAGATTTATAAATTCCATTATTACCTTTGCCATTATTCAAACTATCTTTGGCAAAAACATCAAATGCCTTTATATAATAACTACCAGATTCATCAAAAGTTCTTCTTGCTAATTCATCTGCAAAAATATTATAATCTGTATTTTTGTTTATCGAACGTAATACACCATTCTTTACATTTGCTAATTCAACAAAATTGGGAACATCAAAGACATCAAGATCTTTTTTAGATAATTTTGCTGTAATTTTTAATCTATCAGCACCAGGTGCCGCATAATTATTAAATCCATTAGCATTATCATTCAGAAAAGGATCTATATCTGCATTTACAAGACTTTCTATAACATCTAATCCAATTCTATAACTTGGATTATTAGAATATTGATCGAGAATTATAATATCACTATCAACAGTAACTAAATACCCTCTTAGAAAATAAACACCTTCACTAATTCTAAATGCAGATCCAGTAGCACATGCATTTGTTGATAGAGTTTTTGCGAAACCTTCTCCAGCATTAATAAAGGTATTACCATAAGCAATATTGGAAATGGTAATTAAATTTTCACCATTATTAAAATTCCTTGCTGCATTATTATTACCAGAATCTATATAAGATACGTAAAGAGTTATATTTCCCCTATCTGATTCATTAGCACTAATTACTTTCTCTATTTTGGCTGTTACACCACTACTCTCACCACTAATTCTTACACCAACTAATTCATCAGTATATAAACTAACAGGAATTCCAAGGAAATTATCTTCAACCTGTACAGCATAAAAATTTCTAATATACGTTAAATCACCAGGAATTACCTTGGCACCTTCCTTGAAAAAATGATTACCAAATTGCTCAACCTGATCTTGCAGCATCGACTGCAAAGTTGTCAGTTCTCTAGCTTGAACTGGAAAACCTGGTTTAAATAAAACCTTGTAATAATCTTGAGATTTACCGCCTATTTCCGGTTCATAATAGTCATCAAAATAGGGAGCTACGTTGAGATTGGTTTCCTGAGACATAATTCCTTAGAATTGCAAAATAACTTTGATATCTTCTTTTTGGTTTGTTGATCTAGTAATCGACGGTCTATTATCAACGTAAATAATATTACCGGAATATTTTTTCACCTCTGGTTGAGCCACACCTTTAATAAAAGATTGTCCTAAGTTATAGGTCCTACTATTTATTACAGTGTTTATACCAGGATTAGCACTACTACCAAAGGTAGTTTGAATTGCTAATGTTGCACTTCCTCCAATAATATTAAAGTTTCCACCACTACCTATATCTGCAGTAAATCTCTGCATGGTAAAACCATAAGTAGGATCGGTATTCTTAGTTCCATCTGTATTAAATCCACAGTGGAATTTATCCTGCCAATACTTTAATACTCCAGTATTCTGATCATAAGAAATAATTCTACCAAAAGCAGTTGAACCAACTCCAATAGTCTGCGTAATTTGACCATCAGCATTATAAACTACAGAACTATATCCTGTTCCAGCAAGTTTTAAAGCATATACAGCACTTGCTTTTGCCGATTCTAAATTGGAATCAGAATTATATGCTTGAGGACTTTCAACAACTCCAACCTGAGCTATTTGATTTCCAGTAACAAAATCTGGATTGTCTGTATCATTTTCAATTCTAGAATATAATAAAACATTATAAGAACCTAATTCTCTATAAATGTCTGCACCATGTCCTCCTTGAGGGGGAATAATAACATCAAACGCAGGAGAAGTAGTTCCTGTAATTCCTTTCGCTTCTAAATCTAGAGTTCCAAAAGTGTAACCAGATCCACCACTAGAAACAGTAACACTTTCAACTTTAGCATCATTATTAACCACCACAGTTGCTTCTGCTTCTGAACCATCACCCTTAATAGGAACTTTAGTATGAGTCTGATTAGCAGTTCCTACACCCACACCTCTATGAGTAATAGTGACAACTTTTAACTGACCACTTGAAGCAGCATTCTTTCTAACGGAAGCATCATTGGTATTTGTTTCCCAATCCTGAGGGACTGGCATATAATTTGTAGAATCAAATTTAACAATATCACTTGGGCTAATAGTATAAAGATATTTCCAAATATATCCATCACCACTAGTACCTGCTGCTCTTGGTTCTAGATCTGTAAATGTAGGTTCATCAAGAGAGGGTCTTCCAGAAGTATTATCGGGAGAAGTGCCATTCTCTAAGCAAATATAGACCCTATAATCACTATTCAATACATAATAATTTGCATCATATAAACTTACCGCATCTGATGGTTGAGACACATTAGTAGCACTAATATTATTACGATACATATCATAAGTAATACCAGATGTCCAAGTATGTTTTGGAACAACTTGTCTTACATCAGCTTTATTAATTTTTTTCAATGCAACCATTGTATCCCAATAGTTATCTTCCTCATTAAAATTATCAACCGGAGAAGGTGGTGTAGTATCCCAATCCGATTCATAATCTGTAGGATTTGGAAGTCCTACAAAGGAATAGTAAGAGTTGGCTGTTGAAGCAACTCCTGCCACAAAATTCTTAGCATTTAAAATACGAAGTTGATCAGTTATAATTGCAGCCATTGGACAATAGTTTTTTTACTTATTTAGCAGGTTAGGAAGTATATCCACTTCCAGCAAGAGGATACAATCTTCTCAAAATTCCACCAGTAGAAATACCAGTTATTCCATCATTTGTATATGCATTATATGCTTGAGGAGTAGCTCTATTTCCAAATAGAACTTTACCCCAAGAGAAGTTTCCGTAGAATCCACTATATCCAAGACCACTCAATCCTTCTAGATTTGCTACGCTAACGGTAACTTGTGCAACTGCTGTTAATCCAGCACCAGTCTTAGATTCTGCTGCAGTTACACCAATAGAAACTGCTGCTACTTCATATACATTATCTATGTAAGTAGATCCAATACCTAAAGTGGTATTATTTTGATATAAGGAAGTTACTCCATTACCTACCGTTGAATTACTAACAGTAAAGTAATATCCAGTAGCAATACCACTAACAGTTGTAACTCCAACAATATTAGAATCTCTTAGTTCTGAATCAGGTGGAATAAACAAATCAAATATTATCCCTGTAGATGCAACTCCAACGGAAGTAGTTTTTATTCCACTAATAATTCCAAAGTCCCCTTGATATGTTACTTCAGTTGCTTCTCCTCTAATAGGAGCCGGACTTCCAATTAAAACTACAGGTGGGTTTGTAGAAGTATATCCTGTTCCAGGAGTACTAACACTGATTGCAGTTACAACACCACTACTTATTGTAGCAGTTGCAGTAGCAGTAGTTGCTACTCCTACTGTTTCTTGATCTGCAATACTAACTGTTGGTGCCGATGCATAACCATATCCACCACTACTAATACTAAAGGAACTAATTGTTCCTGCTGTAGAAACATTTACAGTTGCTGCAGCTGCAACTTGACTATCTTGTGATATAAGTTCAATAGTATCAGTATTAGCACTACTATTATCTTCATTAAAAGGATCGAAGAATGGTTTTGCATTCTGAACCCATGCACATGTAGAACCTACACCCACACTTTGAATGAGGTAAGAAGTTGGAAGAATCATACCCTCATAAAGTTCTCTATTTTTACCAATACGAACACCATTAATAATCTTATCTCTAGTCTGCTTACACCATTTTACAGGTCTAGCAAGTGTTTGATCAGTAGTAATTCCTGGGCCAACATAAGGATTAGTTTCTACAGAATCTCCTGTAGTAATTCCAGTAACAACTCTCATATCTTGTAATAACCCATATCCTTGACCCAATCCAGGATCATTTCTAAGAGTTAGTTCATCACCAACTTTTACAGTCTCTAAAATATCTTTAAATTTAACATCAATACCACCAGTTCCTTTATAGTAAATAATTTTTGTCTCATCTCCTTTCTTAGGAGCTTCACTAAAGGTAACTACACTTCCACCATCAAACGTGTACGATTCTCCTGGTTGTTGAAGAACATCATTAATGAATATCAAAATAGTTGCTTTTACATCAATACTAGATCCTTCAGCAGATCTAATAACTAACAAATCACCATTATACTTGAGAGAGAATGTTTTATTAGCACCATCACATAATGCATCCCAATCATCAAGAATTTGCATTTCACCAAGAGTCCAACCTGCAAATGAATCACTATATACTTTTTCAATTTCAATTTGGAATTCTTTATATGTTACCGTAGGATCAGTAGGAATTCCAGCACTTCCACCAGTATTAACCGTTAGAATTTCACCTTGACCGAATCCATATCCTGTTTGTCTAATTTCAAAATCAATTACACTAGATCCTTGACCAACTACAACATCAATTGTTGCATATGTTCCAATTCCTGAAGAAGATTCGGAACTGTAAATAAGAGGAATATTAGAATATGAAAGAGGATCATCAAATTTAACTTTTAATGCTTTCTCAACTTTTCCTCCTCTAGCATAAATGTGTTCTCTAGTTGATACACCAACATTAACTTCAAATGATTTCTCATTAACTATTCTACTAATAGGAGTTCCTCCGGAAGCAGTATCTTGACCACTTGAAGAGAAATTCTTTGCTCTAGGTGCCATAATAGCAGCCTGAACAGTTCCACCACCTTG
>TARA_R100001594_G_scaffold29664_3_pt1 | contig 11980 bp, 12 predicted proteins | sample TARA_R100001594 | Tara Oceans TARA_R100001594 (sample SAMEA2622752) | marine metagenome | biome: marine biome (ENVO:00000447); feature: marine epipelagic mixed layer (ENVO:xxxxxxxxx); material: "saline water (ENVO:00002010), including plankton (ENVO:xxxxxxxx)" | depth 150 m | reverse complement strand
GGCAACAGGAGCAGTAACTCCGGGCATAGCATTTGCTAACGCGACATTTTGTGCATTTATACTAGCAAGACCTGTTGCATCCGGTAAGGCTGGCCCAGCAGCTTTAGGTATAAATTGAGTATCAGTAAAATAACGTCTCCCAGCGCTTCCGGGGCGACGATTAGGATCGTATATATTGGGAACACGCTCCCGCTGAACTTCATATTCAGGTATTCCACCCTGATAACCTGCTTGATCTACTTTTGGATCATTACCGCCAAAATATTCAGTAGCCGCGCTAACTCCTAGATTAAGAAGTCCTTGCCCGGTTTTACTGCTAAGAAGATCATCAAACCAACTCATTTACCTGTCCCCCAAAGCCTGTAATATTTCATCGGTTTTATCCTTTATCATGCCCCCTTTTGCAGCACTTCGCCTGTATGGGTCAATAAATGCTTGTGACTGTTGCGGAGTAGCAAATATGCTTTCTCCAAAGGGATCATATACATATTTAATTTCAGCAGGATCTGGCGTTTTTACCTCTACTGGTGACGTTTGCATTAATTGCGATAGATATTGCTGCCTTTGTTGGTCTGCGGCTCTTCGTACTCTATTCTCTTCCTGAACCTGCATTTGATTCTGTATCTGGTTTTGTATTTGTGTTTGCGCTTGTATCTGGCCCTGTATACCGGTAGCCGCAAATTGGCTTGTAGGCGCTATCTGTGTCTGTGGTACGGTGCCTGTCATAACCTGTTCTAGCATAGTTTGATCTGCAATATCTATAACATTATCACCAGTTACATCATATTGTAACTGTTCTGTAGTTAAAGGTGCAGGTTCTGTTAATACTTCCTGTTGCGCTATAATATCCGTTACAAAGTCAATATCAGCTTCTGTAACTTCCTGACCCGATTTACCCAGCATTTCAGCTATGCTATTATAGGTGGCTATGGGTATATAATCTTGTACTTTGCCAGTTAATTCACTTTCGGCGTATTGTCCTGTAAACCGCTCTACATCAGGTGTTATAGCATCGGGAAATCCAACATCCTTATAGGCTTGGCTTACTTCTTCAGATGTAACAGCAAGAGGATCAAATTCAGTTATAAGTTCTTGTTCTCGCGTTGTTTGTAGTGTCGGATCATTAGCCTGTGTTACAAACCTGTTTATTTCCTCTTCAGTAGGCGCATACCCTTGAGTTTTAAAGAATTGTTCTACTTCACTACGTGTAACCTGACGTGGATCTACATAAGGGTCTATAGTTGCAAGTTGTGTAGTTTGAAAATCTTCCGCGCCTTGTCCTGCAAATAATGCAGCTTCAGCATCAGTTGCATCATACCCAAGATCTTTAAAGTAGTTTAAGACTTCGTCGGTAGTAGTTTGTCGCGGATCTACATAAGGGGCGATTGCACTAGCAGTTTCGGTTTCTAATCCCTGACCTACATTTTGATCTATTTCTGCTTGAGTAGGAGTGTATCCAAGTTGTTCAAAATAAGTTGCTACTTCACCCGCATCTGTATAATTCCTGTCTATAAAAGCATCTATATCTGTCTGGAGCGTAGTTTGCGGATTACTACCAACAAAACTTTGAATATCTGTAGCTGTTGGTACGTAAGGTATAGCTGCTGTATTAGTATCAAAAGCTGCGGTAGCTTCATTTATGGTAGTATATTTACCGGGTTGCGCAGTGTTTAAAATATCAACGGTTGTATTATAAGTGTAAGCACCTTCAGGGTCTTGAGTTAGGTCTATAGTAACTCCATCAAATGCAGCCGCATCAGCATACCCAAAAACTTCTTTAATTTTAGCTTCACCTGCGGCACTTACAACAGGATCATCCGAACGTGCATCATTTACAGCTTGGTTTACTGTAGGATTAAGATTAGCTAGTCCGTTACTTACTGCGTTGCCTGTATCTACAAGTTTTGGTATTTCAATAGTTTTTGGGCTACCGTCTGGATTAGTAGGAGCTGGAGGTTTAGAATCTCCACCAGAAAGAGCGTTATATACACTACCTGCAGCCGTAATTGATGATGCTGTTCCTGTACCAGCAAAGGCTCCAATTACAGTATTTGCAGTTAAAACGCCACTAACATCGTGATATTTGCCACCGGGTTTAAACAAATCGGAATCAGGGTTAATTTCTTTAAGTGCCGATATTTTATAAAGAGCAGAAGCAAACTCTTCTGTACCCTCACTAACTCCTTCTCCTGCAATACCAACAGCTTTTTTGGTCAGATTATTAAGCGCATAACGTACTCTTTTACCACCAACAATACTGGATACAAGTTTATCACTAGGATCAAGAACACGACCAATAGTGCCTTCTATAGTTGCAGCAACAACACCATTGGTTATTGCATATTCTTGTGCTCTAGCTGATGCTGCTTCATGTGTATACCCAACCTTACGTAATTCATCGTAAGTTTCAGCAAATGTTTCCCCTGCGGTAGCCCCTGCAGTTTCTAATACTTGTAACCCTGCATTTGTTCCCCATGCAGTGCGGCTACCAATTCGTTTAGCAAGTTCTGTTGTTGTTTCTGCAGCAAGTTTTGCGCCCGCTGTTTTTCCTAAAGCAAGCGCTCCTTTACTTCCCCACTTAACAGCTGTGCCAGTACCCCCGGAAGCAATCATAAGAGGTATTTCTTGTAGTATTTCTTTAGCTAAAACTTCTCTAAATATTACTTCTCTATACCGAGAATCTTTTGCGGTTAACCCGTCCCATAAAGCTGAAAGTGTACCTGTAAACCCTTCTGCTTTTTCAAAATCTTTTCGCCATTCGTTCACTAGTTTGTTATAGTGCGCTGGTTGAGTTGCCGTAGCAATACCAATCATAGCCTCAGTAGCTTTACCCAAACTAGTAGTTCTAGCATCTATAGGATTATTGCGGCTGTTTTGGAAAAAAGTTACAATACCATTAAATGCTTGAAGAAGTTCACCACCAGCACCTAATGCAAGCCCAGCATTTTTTCTAAGGTTATCTAAATTCCCTATATCTATGCCATATTTTGCGCTAATTACTGTTTTAACTATAGGGTTATCAAGGTAGTCGATTGAATCTTTAACTTTTGTAGAAAAATCAACTAGTTGGCGGCTAAACCAATCTAATTTTTTATACTCTTCTTCGTTAAGTTTAAATTTACCTGCTGCATCTATTGTTAAAACAGGATTTATCTTCGCCATTTCTTGAAAAGTAGGGGGTATTGGTGGAAGATTACGTATTTCTATACCTTCGGGAGAAACAGGAAGTGTCTCTCCAACTTTAGGTGGGCGGTATTCAAAACTATCTACTATGTTTGCAGGATCTAATTTCCCCCCTGCTCCATATGTTTCCCACGCGGTAGCGTCAACAACATCAACTTTTTTAGTTTTAGGGTTGTATAATTTTACTACATCTTTGTTATGTTTCGGATCAAAATGTCTTTCTTGAAATACAATGTTTTCAGTAGTCCATACACCAGTTTTTGCGTCGTAAACACCTTTGTTAATAAGTGCAGCTGCGTCCTTTATTTCTTCTTGTAATGGAAGACTAGCAACAATATCTCCACCAACACCTACATTTACAGGGTCAGTATAATCAATCGAAATATTAGGAAGATCGTTTATATAATTATCTACAGTACGAGTTACAAAATCTTTGTTATTATCAGCACGAAGAGCTAAAGCATTTTCTAAATTATTTCCTATTTCTTGTCTTATTGATTCAATAACAGCGTTTTCATGTTTTGTAATATCTTCGTTAAGAGAAAATTTTACGCCTCGTTGCTGAATAAATGCGGCTGGCGGAAGTGAGGCTTTAATAAGTTGAGTTACAGCGTTATCATGTTCTTTTACGTTAACAGGATTTCTACGTCCGGTTTGAAGCCAGTGTCTATAAGGGTCTACATCCTCTTCTAAATTATAAAGTGTTTTGTATTGAGTAGCGTCAAAATCAGGTCTTAACGCTTTTACTACTGATTCAGTAGCTACTTTTTCAGTAGACCGTGTACCTTCATCAAGGTATTTTTGGTTAGTAAACAAATCTTCTTTCGTTTTATTTACTGTATTTAAAGCGTTGTTATAGTCTAATACAACATTATCGTGCTCACCTTGCAGAATTGCTAATTCTTCACGCGAGGTATTATATTTTTTGAACGCCGCATCAGCAACTGCGTTAGCTTCTTTATACTCACGTTCAAGTTCAACCCGTGGAAAAAGTACTTCTTGGCTTTTAAATAATTCTCCATATGTTAATATATCTTGCTCTGCAAATTTAACTTTTTCCGCAAATCCATTAGCTTCCTGTGTAGCTTTTATGTAATTGGCTTTATGTCTGTTCATGCTAGCTTCTGCTTCACGCATAGCATCTTGAGACCCGTAATCGTGGTTAGGATCATTCCACGTACTACGTTCGCTTTCCCACATTTCTTTAGATTCGGCTGCGAGTTCTATAAATAAATCAGCTTGGCTAGTTGCGCTTTCTAATCTACTTCTGGCATCGTTAAGTTTTGTCGCAAACGAATTATGGGTATCTATTTCCTTTTGAAGTGGAAGTATATTGTCCCTAGCGGTATTTACTGCTTCAAGCAGACTGTTTACCTCGTTTATCTTTGTATTTGTTCGCTCGGCACTAGCGTCTACCAAACCAGCTTTTTCACTTGCTATTTTGTTTGCTGCTTCAAATTCTGTAGAAGCGCCTGTAAGATTGTCTATAACCCTGTCTAAACCGCCTTTAGTAATATCATCTAAAACAGCTCCTAGTTCTTTTTGGCCTATAGCATTTAAAGCTGATTGGTACGCAGCGTAGGGATCTGTACCTCTATAAGCAGCATTTACTACGTTCCCTACTACATGCGTTAATACAGCTGCTTGTTCATTAGTTACGCCTGTAGTTCCTTTTAGTGTTTCTGCTACAGCGTTAGATGTTATAGCCGCGTTAGCCATAATTCCAGCCACTACATCTGAATTAACTTCTCCTGTTGTAGCTAATTGAGTTATTGCAGCAGATGCGCCACTACGCACTACGTCTTTCACTACTGTAGGTAAAGACTCCCATCCTGAAACTAAATCATTAAGCTCAACACCAACACTATCATTTACAGATTGGTAGTTAAGAAAATCTTCTGAAGTAGCGTCAACAGCATAATCTATATCTGCTTCAACAGCTTCAGTTATCGCACCTCCTACTTCAGATATTGTTCCGGAAACAGCACCAGACATAGCTCCTGCAAAAGCCGCTTCGCCTATATCTTGCCCGGTCATTGCTGCTGTAACTGCTGCTCGGGTAGCTGAAGAGGCTGATTGGGCGGCTACTTGGCCTACAGCGTCTCCTGCGGCAGCACCTATTTCTGCTCCTACATAAGTTCCAACATAGGTTCCTGCTTTAGCTCCAGCATAAGAAGCAGCCATAGTTAGAGCTACGTCTCCAAGATCTCCTCCTTTTGCAGCCGTACTAGCCCCTTGAATAAGAGGAATAGCCCACGCATTTCCTGTAGAATACGCAGCGATTGTAGCAATAGTCGTAATGGGATCATCAGCCATCCCCTCAAGAACTTCGCCAACAGCGTCGAAAACAGGATCAAGTACTTCGTCTACAGCCCAATCAACAACATCAGAGGCAGCATCTCCAACCCATTTAATAGCTTTTTTTATGGGTTTAGTAACAACACTCATTTATACATCCTGCGGCAATGGATCTTTGCCAATTTTACAATACCCTACATAATCATCATCTTCAGTTTGGCCTATATAAACACTAGTGTCCGTATTTTTTACGAGTCTTTGTAATACTTGAATTAATTTTAATATTTCTGAGCCTTCAAACGAAGTAGTATAATGCGTAATATTTTTTTCTTGCAGATATTCGAGATACCCCAAACAATTGTTTAGATAGTTTCTACCTGTATCTACGTTAAAAGCACGTCCAACCATTTTGTTTTTGTTATCGCCTCTACCTTGTTGTGCTAAAAATACAGTATTTCCAAATTGTGCTGTATCAGCCCCTTCTAGTGTGCCTTCTATAGCTACAGTAGCTAAAGCTGTTGCTACAGAATTACCTTTGCTTCCTAATTGTTCTAGCGCCATACGTATAATTTCTGGGGCAACTAACTGTTCGTCGTTACTGCTTATAATTTCTGCCATAATTATCCAATCTCTAAAAAACTAGCTACAACGTGTAGACGGTTAGCGGTAGCCGCAGTAGCTTTTAGTATTTCAGATTCTTCTACTACAAGAGGCGCTGTTAATAGCTCTACTGTAGTATTTGCACCTACAGCTTTTACTTTAAACAAACTAAACACGGCGCTTGCTGAATCAGTCAGTGTAAGCGTTATGGTATCTGCATTTCCAGAGTCTTCAGATACTAAAATAGACTTAACTATAGCAGTTTTAGCTGTAGGACACGTATACAATGTAGTTACACTTGTAGAAGTTAAGTCTATTTTTGCATTTTTGTAATTGTTCGCCATTAGCTCATAAACCAAGTAAGAGTTTCAGAAGTTTCTGTTGCCGTCCCATCTCTTAAAGTTTCATCAAGTTGGTTAAAATATATACGTAATATTTCGTTATGTTGGTTAAAATATTCTTGTTCGTACACAGGTGTAGGATAAGGGAGAACGGGAACAGTAAAATTTATATTATGGGTATATGTAGCCATTATCTTCTCCCGTCAGCTCGCATATCTATTCTAGGGACACCTAATTGCCATTGCACACCTGCGGCAGTCGATTCAATTTTTACAGCTAACTGCCTACCGCGTACTCTGGTATTTATTTGGTTTGTATACGCTTCTACAGGTACTGTAGCACTTCTTGTAATAGCTCCAGAACTATCTCCTCCTTCTGAAGCAGGGCTATTATACCCAGATCCAGAATTTTGCAGTGGGTACAACGTCATAGTTGCGCTAGGAGATTCCGTAGTAGACCCATCAAAAGTAATATCAGGCATTACACGCCAGACAAAACTAAATTTATGCCCATCGTTTAGGTCAAATTCACCAGAAGTTATATAAGCACTTATAGCCGCCGATGTATTAGTCTCGTTGTCATCTATACCTTCTTCATGGTTGACAAGATTATAGCTATAAGTAGCTGCCAACGGAAAATTACGCATACCAGAATCTAGCCAAGCAGTTCTAGCTAGTGTTCCATAATACCAAATTTTATCTTGGTAGTTATAAATAACGTATTTATCTACAGTTGTAGAATCTGCAGAGCAATAAAACCACCATATTTCGTGAAATTCTTCGTTGGTACCCCCAAATACTTGGTCTAACTCTACAGAATTAAAATCACTAAACACGTACCGAAGTAAATCGCATGGAAGAGGTTGTACTCTACCATCATACATATAAAACTTATCTTTACCCATCCAGTAAGAAACACCATTTGCAGAGGCTACAGCATTAGGAGAAGTTATAGATATGTTATCTGCTACAAGTTGTGCGCCCCATACAACCTGACCACCAAGATATTGAAGACTATATAATGCCGAATCAGTCCAAATATTTAATGCTTGCCTAGATTGTATCGCCGTTACAATCTCAGATCCTCTTGATAACCGTAAACTTCCTGCTTGATTAGTAGCAGAAGGGGTCCAATTAGTAACATCTTCTTGGTCAGACCACCTTATTAGCATTGGGTCTAAAACGCTAGTACCTAAAGTGTTTACTCCAAGACAAAATACAAATCGGTTAATATCAGAGATAACTAATCTATTTTGTTTAGTTGGGACGTTAGAAGCGCCGCTTAAACTAGAAACAAGTACCCCGCGAGTAGATACACCATTTGTAGCATCCCAATAATATAAAGCGCCACCTCGGGGGGCAAATACTAGATCTTCTCCAAAATTTGATTGGCTCCATAACCGCAAAGATACAGAACTCGTACCACCATTACTCCATGTACTATTACTCCATGTTCCAGCACCCCAACCAGTTAACGGGGCAACCGTGCTTGGACCTACACTTATTTGGTACGCAGCGTCAGTAGCGGAGCCACCATTACCGGAATCAGAAGAGTTAGCTGCAACAGAAGAAGTAAATGTGTACGTGTTAGCACTTGGTACTGATACTATTTGATGTTCTGCGTTAAGAATCGTTGCAGTAATAACACCTCCTAAAGAAACGGCACTACTAAAAGTTACAAAATCTCCTACACTAGCTCCGTGGCTATTATCTGTAACAGTTATTGTTGTAGAGCCGTTAGTAGCAGCAAAAGTAGCAGCATTAGTAGTAGTTGCGCGGATAGGCGTTATATCATAATACGCCCCACCTCTTTCTATATAGAATTTTAGATGTGTGCCAACACCAACTAGTTTAGTACCTATTAACGTAACCCAAGACCATAAAGACCTACATACACCTTGAAACGAGTTACCAGATATACGTTGCCAACCCCCTATTTTTTCAGGAAGTTGTTGACGAAAACGTATTTTATTACATTCATACCAACCATTTTCATTGGCATATCGTGTTTTTTCTCTATTTACACCCGGTTTAAAAGCTAGTTTTTGTAAAGGCATTATTTACTCCGAGGTTTCTCCAAACACAGGTATACTTGTTACTTGTATAGATACGCTACGTTTAAGAACAAGATTTGCTCCACAATTAGAACATTTATCTGCTTCTAATTCAGATTCATCAAGATCAAACCCACATGCTGCACAAACAACTTCTACGGTATGAGCTGATTCTACAACATTATCATTAAGAGTTTTTGCTGCGTAATTTTTTTTCATAATATACCTTTAAATATTAGTTATTTCTCTTTCTACGCACACAACGCCCCTTACAAGTGTAGGTTTTGGTTTAAAATTTTCCATAGCGTAATAAACTAGTTCACTAAGATTTCTACCGATATATTCATAACAAGTATCCAAAGTTTGAAAATGTAGAGGCTTGTCATGCGCTGTAAGAATTTCAACTGAATCTGGTCCGTTTCTATCTGCAGGGTTAAGTAAAAACATCACAACTAGAATAACATATACGGACATTTCAGACATGACTATTTCCTTGTTTTTTCAGGTTTTAATCTGGGAGATACTGCCTTTTCATAGTAAACAATAATTTGTTTCTGTTGTTCTATATACCGTTTAATTTCGGCCATATTTAAAGCTAAAGTTTCATAATCTCTAACACTTATTGCGTAAAATAAAAAACTGCCGTTTTGCTTGGTATAGCGCTGTTTAAACTCTTTAAAGTTCTGATCCGTTACAACAAACCAAGTGATATTGTTTAAATCAAGTTCACGAGGCCGATTTTGCGTTGGAATAACGCGATCAACTTCAACCCGCTTAATCTCTATACGCTTTAACTTATCCCAACTACAACTACTCAGTAGCAGGGACAGTAGTAATGCGCTTAAAACTGTCAAATAACTTTTGTGTTCCACGGTTTATCTTCTTCTCTACCAATTTTGGTTTCTGTTGACTTAATCGACTAAGATCATGTTTTCGCAGTTTGCTAATGAGTTTATTCTTGTATTCTTCAGCATCTTGTAAATACGTATTAAGTTCTTTGTTTAACTTTTGATACTTTTCAGTATCCGCTTTTAGAACTTTTATAGTATTGTCCTGCTCCGCTTTGGCTTGCTCTAGCTTAACAGTGTTTTCCGTCAGAATTTTAATTCGATTCTGGGTGTCCTTGTAGTAGTAATAACCGCCATAAGCCATACTTCCGACCATGCCGATAACAAAAATAGAAATGTATATCTTTACCATCATTTATTTCTTAGCACTCATATAAGCAGTCATCCCCATGAACGCCCCAACTACACCAGCCATCCCGATGTAGAAAAGCCCGAAAAGATCAGCTAACGCTTTAATTCTTGAATCAGGAAATATTGGAAGAAACACAGCCATTGTAAAAACAATCATTGAAATCAAAGAGATCCAAGCCATTTGGCGTTGAGCATCCATTTTTTCTCGCATCTCAATCGCTTCTAACGCTTTTATTTCTTGGTCAGAAACAACCCCGTCACCGTCAAGATCTAATTCTTCAAATTCACTGTCTTTTTCTAGTTTTTTCTGAACCATTACACACCTATCTTTTAAGCAGCGGGTTATTTAAAGCATCACGAAGTTTCTTATCTTGACGCTTTTCAAAAGTATTTAGTTTTGAATCTATTCCATTTATCTTAGCATCAAAACGACTCGAAGCAGAATCCGTAATGTCGCGTATGTTCTTTTCTGCTTGTCTTAACGCTGACCGGGTTTCAGCATCCAGAGTTCTTGATCGACGGTCTACAGCGGAAATACCCGCATAAAGTTTCGTTGCATCACTACGCACATCTTGTCGAGTGTCTCGTACAATCTGCTGTACTTCGCCCACACGGTTACGCACAGAGTCCATTTGTTTTGTCAAAGCACCCATCGTTTTGTTCATCACAGCTAGCTTCTTGTCAAAGCCGCTCAGATCAGGAGCCGTATAGCTCTCTATCTTTTCACGCATATCCATATAGTCTTTGTAAAACTCAAATCCAGCCCAAAGACCACCGCCAAGCGTGGATATCAACGTAAACACAATAACAAGTTTACCACCTTTAAATTTTATGCCACCAACTTCTACTTCAGCCATTATTTACTCCACTGACTTTCAACAAGTTGATTGTGCAACCCGTTAGACTGCCCAAATACCTGATAGTTTGTCATGTGATCAACCATGCTGGGTCCATCAGGAACAGAAGAATTGTTAAAAAACTTGGGTGCATCAGGAATTGTCGCTCCTTTAAACAACCCTCTATTATTAGCAATCATCCCCATAGCGACTAATGTAACCGTTTGAGCGTTACTTCCATACTTTTGAGAAGGCGCAATATTATTAACAACTGTTTGAGCAGCAACTGCTGGTGTTACAGGTACAACAACTGGGACTGTTGTAGTTGTCGTTGCAACTGTTTTACGTGACGTTTTTGCTTTTCCTTTTGTTTTTTGTGGTCGCCCTTTTGCAACTGCTTTAGGAGCAGGTTCTGGTTTAGGGGTGTTAGGTTCGGAAGCAACAGGTTCCATAGCTGTTTCTATTTGAGCTTCTGCCTGTTGGGTTTCGGCTTGTTGAGTTTCAGTTTGTTGGGCTACCGGGGCGATTATAGGTGCAGCGGGTGCTGCTGGCTCAACAACAGGTGCTTCTATTGTTGTTTCTGCAACAGGTGCCGTTGTCGGCGCAATATCAACAGGTGTTGATACAGGTGGAGTGTTTAATGGTTCTACAGAAGCCACACTTGTGTACGTTTGAAACACTGGAATAGTGGTTGATGCTATCGTTGTAGAGACAGGTATAGTATCTGTTCCTCCAGTAGCAGCGTCCATTATCGTAGTTTCAGTATCTGTCTGTATAACATCAGTTATAAGGGTTGTTGTATCTTCAACAACTAACGCTGTTTGGTAGTCTATTGTAAGACTTGGGTTAGAAAATTGCGGTCCATAGTATCCTGTAGGATAACCAGCGTCGATCCCGAAAAGAGAAAGAACTCCTGATAAAACACCATAACTGTTCTCCGCAACGGTATCGGTATAAGTAAAATTTCTAATACCTGTCCAATCTAACTCTTCCTGATGAACAAAAGATTCAACAACAGTATTTCCATCTTTCAACGTTATAGTAAGTTTAAAAATATCACGGCAATCGCCAGATTGGAGAACGCCGTTAGAACAAGAAGCTAACCTGCTATTTGAAGAGTGGCTGTTAACAGATATACCACTATTAAGCGTAAACCCCTGTTGCAACTCCGCTTCAGTTAAAGGTACATCAAAAGTTGATGTGTACGTTCCTCCACCTTCGTTAGTACCGCTAGTGCAATATTGTCCTGAACTGCATCCCCACCCTTGACCTACGGATGTACCGCCTGACTCTGTAAAATTGCTCATATTCGGTGTTAAATTTGACGTAGTAAGATCTTCTGCTTTAAGTGTAGCCGAAATTATCAAAGAACCAACGTACACGCCTATTCCAAGCAACGTGATATAAACTAATCCTAGAAGTGTAAATAAAATCCGTGTCATGGTGTAGTATCACTTTCTTCGGTTTTAC
>TARA_R100001594_G_C4053951_1_pt1 | contig 11987 bp, 4 predicted proteins | sample TARA_R100001594 | Tara Oceans TARA_R100001594 (sample SAMEA2622752) | marine metagenome | biome: marine biome (ENVO:00000447); feature: marine epipelagic mixed layer (ENVO:xxxxxxxxx); material: "saline water (ENVO:00002010), including plankton (ENVO:xxxxxxxx)" | depth 150 m | reverse complement strand
TTCTTACGTTGTTATTGTATCCTTCAAGAATACTCATGGAGCCATTGGCGTAGGCTTCGTTTACATTCGGTGTTGAAGGATCGTCTGCTACGTATCTACCTTTTTTTGTTCTTGCACGTTTTTTTTTCTTAACTTGTGTCATTATATGTTCCTTATAAACGTTGATTAAAGTTTAACTCTCCTGCTGCTCCTTGTCCGATTGGTCTTTTTCCTCCTTGTAAAACTGACGTAGGAGGAGACGGTATGACTTCAGCGTCTTCAGGAACATTTGGAATTAATCTGTTTATAAAATTTAAAGATCTACGAACAGTGGCTTCAAATCTTTCTTCTGTTAGCTCTGGTGTTAATTGTTCTCTATCTTCGCCTGTTGTTCCTGTTCTAGTAAAAGTTTTTAGTACTATGTTTACTAACTGTTTATAACTTTGATCTCCTTCAGTTAAGTAAGTTTTTTTAACCATTACATCGTGAAGAATTTTAGTTCCTTCTGGAGTGAATAAAAGTTTTGTTAGTAAATCAGCATGATTTTTGTGAAAAGCTTTAATACCTGCTTCTGTGGCAAGATATTGAGGGCCGACAACATCTCTAGCCCACGAGTAAATTCTGGAAGCAACTTGAGAATCTGTAAAATCTAAAGGAAAACTTTTTAATCCTACCGTTGGTAACTTTCCTCTAGTATAAATTGCAGCACCCCCTATGTCTTCTAACCTTGCTAAACTTTCAGCCGTTTCATTAGCGTTATCTCTCATAGCTTGTGCAAGTTCAGTTTTTCCATCTTCATCTAATCTTCTTGCTAAATTTCGTTTATGCTCTACAATTTCTTTCATTGCTCTACGAACAATATCAATATTTTCTCCTAATCTTACAGGATCAACGTCCATCTGCAAGCTTGGTAAATCTTTTCGTGTTTTTCCTTGAATTTGATCTATAGCTTCTCCGTAAGTAAGTTTATCTCCAGTTTTTGGATCTTTTAATAAATTTCCTCTTTGAAAAGGAGTAAATGCAAAAGAATTTTGATAAACCCAATTATGAATAACATTTTCAAAATTGTTAATCAATCCTATGTCATCGTCAAACAATTCTAAAAGTTGTTTTACGTTACTGGCTTCTCTTTGTGATCTTACACCAATTTTTGCAGCATTTTCTGCTTCTTGTATTACAGCGTCTCTAGTCGCTGCAAGTTCTTTTTGTAGTTCAGGCGTGTTAACTGCAACAGGCACTTCATCCATTAATTTCTGTGATTCTTCCACAGAATCATCAATTCCCTTTCTTATTACCTCTATCTGGTCTTTTCTAACTCTAGAAGATTTTGCACCATAATTTAGTAAAACTGTTTCTATAAAGGTGTCCATATTCGCCCCAGTTTTACCTGTGTCTGACAAACCTTTCAAAAATGAATTTTCTAACGCTGCTTTTTTTGACTCTGGTAGTGCATTCAATCTTTTTTGTAAATCTTTGAGCATAGGTGAATAATGAGGATCTGCGTAACCACTCAATTTCTCTTGCACAGCCCTAACGTATTTAGAAAGATTGTCAATATTGTCTTTAGGAAGTATTCCTTCCTCTGCAAAACGTTCTAATACATTCCTGTCTATTTTCTTAACAAAAGCAATGCCCCCATCTGGGTCTATTAATTTAGTGGCTATAGAGTGCGCTAAAGCTCTTTGTGCTGCATCTCTATCTTTACCTCCTTTTGGAAACATCCTGTTAAATACGTCAATGGCTACTTCTACGCCTTCGTCTCCTGTCTGTCCTTTAGCAAATGCAGGAATTAAAAACTGTAAAAACCTATCTTCATCTACCGCATGTCTTAAATGATGTACGTTAAAATTTAATCCTAAAGATGTCTTCCAAGATTTTCCTATGTTTTCTCTGTAATAATCTACTGCTTTTTGTCTTGCATCTAATTCTCTAGCAATAGCAGTTTCATCTAAACCTTGTTTTGATAGAATAAGTTTAGCAACAGGATCAGAAAGATCGTCTTTTAAAATGAGATCAATGTCGTTAGCTTGAGTTGTTGCTCTATACCATACGCTATTTTCACCTTCGCTTTTTGACAATTTTTCTGCACTCGTGTATAATGCTGTTCTTAACTTTAAAGCATCATCAACTTTTATAACAGAAGGAATAGTTTCATTTAACAAAATAAGGTCGTCTGCAGTTTTTGCACTTAATCCTGCCAAAATTTGTCTAGCATCTTCGCTTTCATCTATTAATTTTACAAATTTGTCAGAATCTAATAAGCTACCTTTGTAATATATCTTTGACCCTGAGTCTATTAATTGTTCTATTTGAACAGTCATTCCTCCTACTACATCATCTGTAACGTTTGGAAGATCTAAATATTGTTTTCTACCCATTTCTGTAAAAGCGTCTAAGGTTGATTCAGTTATTCCTTTTTCTCTTAACATTCTTTGTATTACAGGGTTTTGTTGTACTATCTCATCTGTTAATTTTTCAACAGTTTTATTCATTGGAATCAATAAGTCTTTGTTTACATTATCATACAATTTTCTTGATTCATTACGAACTCTTTTGTTTGCACCGCTTATTAAGGCTCTTACGTGAGTTCTAAAGTCGTTAGCATTTGCTTTAGATATTTCTTTAGCAGTCAAAACCTGCGTTTGAGGGTTGTAAAGTTCTGTTCTGTGAACATTAGAATAATTATTATCCCATAAGCCCCCTTCATCATAGCTTGAAGCCATAGTTTTTTTAAGACCTAGTTGTTCAACACCGCCTACTAATTTTTGATGCGCTGTGAAAAAATCTTTCATAACATCTTCTGTGTGTTCAATTTGTCTTGTATGGTGCGCTATAAGATCATCTGCTCTTTCTAAAATTTTGTTTAATTCATTGCTGCTATATTTGTCGGTAGGGGTGTTTTTTCTTAATCTTACAAGTGCTTCTACTAAACCTCCAACTTGGTTCGCTACCATTTGGTTATTTATCTCAAGCATTGAGTATAATTGCATGTTTCTAGATTTATTAAATCCTGAAACCTTTTTAATTCCTGACATTAGCGAACTTAATGGGCCAAATCTTTTTAAAGCTCCGTCACCAAATTTTGCAGCAGCCATAACCATATCTCTGTGTGAGCTTAACAAACCTAACTGTGTGACTTGATCTATAAAAAAGAAATGATCTGCTGTTCTTTCTAAACCGCCTAAGTTATTAAGTCTGTCTGCTAAAGCACCAGCATCTTTTAATGATTTTTCCATAGCTTCTCGTTGTTCTGGACCCATCGAATCTACAAATCTTTTTAAATGCAAGACTGCTTTAGGCATCATAGATGCTTTCATTGCAGCTTCTATATCTCCACCTTCTTTTAGTATTCTAATTGCATCTGCTATGGGAACTCCTGCTGCTTGAGATCTCATAAATTTACCTGCAACAGTTTCTGAAAATTCTTTCCATTCTCTGCTTGTATCTTTAAGAGCTTCTGAAAACATTCCTAGTGTCCACATAACCCCTCTTCGTATGGGTTTATCTAGTTTGCTTCCTACAGGAATACCTATCCATTTGTTTGCTCTTTGCCAATACCATTTTGCAGGAAGAATGTTTGCAATTTGAGAAACATTTATTAACGCACTAGAAGCAGGAAGTCCTCCAAGCGCACCGCCTACTTCAAGTAACGGAGCAGCCCCTAATGGAAGTCTAGTTGCTCCTCTTATAATGCCTGATGCACCAAAAAATAATCCTGGAAAACCAGCTAATAATGCAAAATCTTTATATTTATCCCATCCAGGAACATTGTTCATAAGAGCATATGCTGATCCTGTCATAGCTGTTGCGCCCATAGTTGCATTAAAGTAACGCATGTCTATTATATTTTTTAATTCTTTTGACGGATCAAGCCTAGCTTTCATTTTTGTTCCGTCTGGGAGTGTAACCGTATTTGTAGCTGCATCATAGTTGTCAGCATTTTTATAAGCATCTCTTATAATATTTAATTCATCGTTTATAGTGTTTAAAGGTACGCCGTCATCTATCATCTTTTGTTTTTTACCATATATGTAATTTTCAAGTAAAAAATCATCTGCTTTTCTTTTAACTTTTGAATAAAATCTTGCACCAGCCATCCACGGTATTCCTCCTAATCCTGGAAGGGACCAATCTACTCCAAATCTTGTTAGATGATAAAAGAAATCTTTTTCATGTTTGGGAATGTCCATGCTTTTAGTTACTTCTTCTGCAAACTGCCTGCCCCATTTTGAGAGTCCTAATTGTTTATCTTCAAGATCTGCAGCGTATTCATGCCACGGTTTTGTTGAACCAAAGTAACCTTGAAAAAGTCCATGATTCCAATGCAGAGTGTCGTAATTATAAAGCATGTGTTGATTGTATCTTGGATCAACTTCTGAAAAATAATTTGTTTTAGTGTTAGCTAACCACTTAGCCATATTTCCAAGAACAGTTCCGTAGGGTATGTCATAACCCCCTGCAAGAAGCTGTAAGCCCCACTTTGGAAGTTGCGCTCCGAAAGCCCCAACAATTTCTGCACTTTTTCCTAATATGCCTTTTATATATTTAGCATTAGTTGAAGGATCATTAAACCACTGCTGAAATTCTTCTCCTGCTCTGTCTGTAAAAAAAGGAGCGTTGTTTGGTCCATTTTTCAAACCCCAGTTGTAGAGAGTTTCTATATCAGGCTTCGGCATGTTAGGAAATTCACCTGTTAAAAATTCTTTCATGTCGCTATATTTTGTAGATCTTTCCCACATAGCGTCTAATTCTGCATCAGAAACCGTTTGCGATTGTTGGGGATCAGGCTCTACTGCAGAAGGTCTTCTAACTCCTACACTTTCACTTTCTAATTGTTTTAAATATTTTAAATAGGAGTCCATTTGTGAAGGAGGTTTTCCACTTTTTATTTTTTGTTGTACAATGTCTCCTTTATACTTTATCGGACCTTCACCTATAATCTTCCTTTGCGTTTCAAGAATACTTGGACGTTTCTTTGGAGGAATATTTAGCTTATTCATCTGATTATCTGTGTCTTGAGTTTCTGCCATTATTCTGATTCCCCTGAAGATCCTATAACTCTACTGTATAAGTATTGATTTATAACATCTTGTATAAATCCTTTTGCCAAACTTTTAAAATTCTTTCTATTGTTTCTAACTTCTTCAGATTCGTTGTCTGCTGGCTCAGTAAACGCCTGTCTTAAAACTTCAGAAACAGGGATTCTGTCTCCTCCTAATGAAAATGTTTTTAAATCAGGAGTGTTTTCAAGAGAGTTAAAAATCATTCTCTGTAACTTATTTGGTATACCTTCTGCCAACTCTCTTGCACCTTCTTGTTCAGACTCTATTACTTTCTTTTGAATATCTGAAATTAAAGTGTTGTAGTCTACTAGATATTTTTGAGGAATATCTTGTTCTCTAGCATATGTGCCTTGCAATGCTACACTAAATAATTGTTCAAATTGTGGTTTTAAAGCACTGTTTACACTTCTAAATTGTTCTGCTGCTAGTGGATCAGGAAGTCCAGTTTGTCTGTCTAAGTTCAAGTAAGAACGCAAAGACCTTGTATGTCTTGCTCTAGTTTGTTTAGAAATAAAAGGATTAAGACCCAAAAGTTTTTTAAGTTTGTTATCAAATCTTTGTAAGAGTTTTGGATTTGCAGCACTTTGTATTTTTCTTACTTGATTTACAGCAAACTGCATCATAGGCACACCATAGGCTGCTGCTGCTTGTTCTACTTTTGCTCTAACTATAGCGTTGTTTAACTGCATCTTGGCAGATTCTATAGATCCTAAAGTTAATTCTCCTCCATTTCCCCACAAAGCTCTGTATAAATTTTCAAAGTCTTCGTTAGATATTGCACGACCACCTGATCCTCCTTGAACCATTCCTGCAAATTGGTACGTTAAGCTAATAGCATAAAATGTTCTTTGTGCTGCCTGTATAGCTTTAAATCTTTCTTTAGCACCTAGTTGTTGATTCTTTAAAGCAGCTTCTAAATCAGTATTAGCTTTCTTTCTGTATCGTTCTAAGTCATTAAACCTTGTATCTTTTTCAACAATGTGTGTATTTCCTGTTAATCTGTTAGACATACTTTTCAGAAAGCCGTCAGAAGCTGTTTTTAGATGTCCTGCAAGACCTGTTCCTATAGATCTTATTTTATTTAATATTCTATCTACTACAGTTGCTGAAGGATCTGTTCTGAAAGCTCCTTTTTGCCTCATAAAAAGCTCTAAAGTTTCTCCAAGTTCTATGTCATCTGCATTAGTACTGTTTTTCATTTCTTCTTTAAATTGTACTAAATCATTACTGTATCTTCCATCTTTAGTGACAGCCCATGCATTGAAAGCTTGTTTAACAACTCCTTGCATTTGTGACGGAAGGTCGCTTAAATTAAAACCTGTTGCTCCAGTAACATCCATTGCTCTTTGTAAATTTTCCATTGACATTAATGCTTGAGGCGCAGTAGATAAAACTTGGGTTATTTCTTTAATTGCTTGATCTAAACCTTTGTTTGCTTCGCTGTTACGATTGTCGTCACGTAGATATTTTGGAGCAAGAGAGAAATGAGTTTCACCTTGTACTGTCGTTTCAATCGCAGTTGCACGTAACTGATTGTATATAATTTCTCTTCCTATTCCTCTTAGTTGATCTTGTTTTAACAAAAATGGAAAATATTTTTCTGCTGTTTCTGAATATAAAATGTTGGCAATATCTTGACCATCTACATCAGCATCTCCAGAAGAAAATTGATTTAGTTTTTGTCTTGCATCTTTTAACCAAGTAGCCATTTGTACTTGTTCATCTCCTGACATACCTCGAGGAAGTGTAGCAGTTCCCCCACCAAATACCTTGCTGGAGTCAGTTACTAAATCATGTAGAGCATACGGACGGTTTATACCTCTAAAGTCAGGCAGCAGTCTGCTTTCAGATTTAAAATTAACTTTAGTAGCATCTGGAGGAGGAGGCGGGGTAATTGTATCTACTGTTGTAATTTCTCGACCATCTGCATCTGTTACTTTTCTAACAATTGCTTTTTTCTTTTTTACAAGTTGTTCAAGACTAGCTTTTTGTTGGTTTTTAGCTAAGTTTAATGCTTTAAGTATTTGGGGATCTCCTGAAAGAATAGGAAACATTTTTGTAACGTCTTCTATCATAACTCTTGAACCTGGAGTTAATACTTCAGCTTTTGGCAAACTTGCTATAAGCCCAAGAATATGCGGTTTTTTCTCTTCTAAAAATTTTCTACGAATTGTTTTAAATTCATTTTCATTTGTTTGTCCTTTTAGCTTTTTTAATACTCCCTCAAGATCTCTTAACTCTTCTTTGTCTATTTGAAATCTTGTAGCTTTCACACCCTCTGGAAAACCTTTTCTTGTCATACTGTTAGTTATGTTTTCCGCTATTGTTTCTCTATTTCTTCTGACAGGTAACAGAACATTATCAATATTGTCCATACCACCTACAGTAGTTTGCATCATTCCGTTTTTCACATTTCTTGTCTGGGCAATAGCTTTTTTTGCTACAAGATCTTTTCTATTTTGCTCTGCAGTTACTTTTTTGTTGTGATGTTCTATTATAAACTCTGCTCTTTTTTCGTCTGTATCTAGCTCTTTATAAACTTTATTATCTTGTAAGTATTGTACTTTTGCAGCAGCTTGAACAAGTCTTTCTGCAGGAAAATCACCTGACTCTATCATTTGTTTTTGATTTTTCAGTATTTCATTTATTCTTGCTACTGATTTTTTTTGCCTTGCAAATTGTACCTGCGGTGAAAGTTCACTCTTAACAAACCCACTACCTCTTACTGTTGCTTCTTCAAGATCTGTAGAATAAAAATTTAAAGAACCTCCTATACCTGCATCTTCCATAAATGCAGCAGGATTTCGTTCATATACATTAAGCATTTTTTTAATTTCATCAATAAGTGTTGATTGATCTTCAGTTGGATTTTCAAGTATTTTTACTGCTTTTTTATGTTGTCCTAATTCTTTAGATCCCCTTTGAGAAATTCTACTAGAAACAAAATTTGGTACGGTATTTATAGTTTTAGATACATCGTAACCAGTTCCATCTAAAGTTTTGTTAACCATGACAGCTAACATAGCTCTTCTTATTTCAGGAGTCGTTCCTCTTCCTTCAGCCAATAATGCAGCAATAACTGTGTTCCTGTCACCTATTTTTATGTCCTCAATGTAACCAGAATCATACGATTCAATATCTCCTTTAGCACTCCCAAAAACAACTCTTTTTTTGCCGTCTGCGTAATCCATATTCTTAGATAATTTCCAAGTTTCTGTTTTAGCCCAAGACGCTGTAAATTTTTGTTTGCTTACATTTTTTTGATTTGTTTTAGGTATTATTTTTATTTTCGATGCGTTCTTTTTTATAACACTGAGTGGAGTTTTTTCACCTCCTTCATTTCTATCTTTTACCCATTCGTAATAGTTTAAAAGGGAAGTTTTTTTACCTCCAAATAATTGAAATTGGTTGTATCTGTCTACAGCAGCTTTTGTGAGTTTTGCCTGTGGAGAGCTTTCATCATATATAGGCGCACCGCCCTCGTCAAAACCTGCAATTCCTAATGTTGCAAGATTAGTTAATTTATCTTTCTGTTGAACCATACCATGTATGGCTTTATCTCTATCCATCATTGATCGAGCATCTGCAAGATCAGCAGCTAATCCAGAACGCATAAAACCGCCATTAGGTAATGCTTGTCCTGCTGCATTTCTTCCTATTACAAGACCTCCACGATTGGGTTCTTGAAAGTATTTAGTTTTTCCTTTTTCTACAACCTCGCCATATCCTCTATCTTCATCTCCTGTTTCTGCTTTGCTATATAAGCCAAATCTATTTATCCATCTTTTATGGGCTGAAGATCCTAGAGCAAGTGGATTAAAAAAATCTAAAGATTGAAATTCTCGAAATGTTGGCCTTGAAAGCATTTTCACTATTTCTGGATTGTTAGGGTACTGCTCTCTTAGCTGTTCAACTCTTCTTTCATAAGCGTTCATTCCTGCATCAGCATAGTCAGTAGCTTGTTTTATCTTTCGTTCTTGAATTTTTCTTAGGTCTTTTTGATTTTCTATAAATTGTGTTCTTCTATCTTTTCGATCTTGTCTTTCGTCTGAGTATCTTTGCCTATTGAACCATTTTTTATTTTCTAAGGCATCTCTAATTCCCAACAGTTGTACTTCTTGGTCAAAAGTTTTACCTCCAGCTTCACCTTTCGGTTCAGGGGTTAAACCTTGTGTCAATCCTGATAAAAACGACCCCATTACACTTCCTCCATTGCTGTATCTTGATCTTCTAGACCTACATTATCAACTTGTTGGTTTCTACTCAGTTCAGATGCTTCGTCCATATCTAAAAAGCTGCCCTCAATACCCATGTCTTCCATTGGTTCGTCTTCCATAGACATTTCATTAAGAAAATCATTTTCTAAAATATTATCTAATTCTTCTTCGTCTATTTCTTCAATGTCTGGTGATTGTGTTTCTCTCAACAAAGCTTGAAATTTTTCAGGAGAAGTTTGTCTCATCAAAGCTAATTTTTGAGATTCATCCATTCCCACTTCTTCTTCATTTGAGTTAAATAGCATTATGTCTTCTACGTTATTATCAGTTCCAATTTGAACAACAATCATAAATATTGCAGGTTTTACAAGTTCTGCTACATCTGGTGTACACATTCCTTCTGTAAAACATTTCATCATTAAAGCATCTGATATTGTCTCTGCTGAAACATTGACTTCTAGCATATCTACAATTTTTTGTTGTGTGTCTTCTTGTTTTAAAGACTCCTCTAGCGTATCTATAATTTCTTCTGGATTAGAAGACATAGCTGGTTTTTCGTAAGGTCGTAATCCTGGAGTTTCGGTAAATGATTGACCTGGCATAGCTCTTGCTAATGGATCAAATTTAGGTAACTCTTGTACTATTGCCATAATAAAATTGCCTCTTTACGTTAAAACTAATACTACGTATTCATATTTAAAGATTCTGTGTAAAAATCATGTGTTGCGTCTTTTGTAAGTTTTCTTCTAGGATCTGCGCCAGATACATTAACTTCTCCAGCACTAACACCTTTAGTTGCAGTTGCAGCAACTTTTCGTCTTACAAGTGCAACCGCTTGTTCGTTGTTTGAGAAAGCTTTATTTAAGAAACTAAAAGCTTGTCTTTGTGCGCCAGAAGGTTGTATTGGGTCAGGTTGCCTTTTTTCTATAAAAGGTCTTCCGCTACCTGCTTTATTTAAAAGAAAATCTCTTTCGCTTTGAACTAAACCTGCTGCTCTTAAAAGATTAGCTTGTGAATCTTCTTTTCTTTTTTGAGCTTGTTGTCCAGACTCGCCTCCAAGCAACGCACTACCAGCAACGCTTACTACTGTACTCATAATATCTTTAAAATCAAACATACTGCTACGTTCCTCTTGATGTGTTATTGTTAAACATTATCAGCAACACCTGTTTCAAATGGATCTATTCCCATATTTAAAAGACTGCCAATATCTGATCCCTTATTAGATGCTAAAGAATTTGAAGCTCTGCTAAAGACACCTTTTAATGTTTCTCCTAGAAAACGACCTATAGACTGATTTGTTTCAGCATCTATTCTTGCATTAAACATATCCCTAGCAAACTGGTTAGCTATCGCCATTTGAGCTAATTGATGCGTTCTTTGTAATTCATTCTGGGATGAAGAAAACACAAAAGATGCTTCATCTCTGTATTTTTGCCAAAGATTGTTTTGTGCAGTTGTGGTTAATCCTAATAAAGCAGCAGCATTTATTTTGTTTTGTTCGTTTTGATTTACAGTGTTTTCTGTATTTATAGTTCTTCTCCACAAAATATTTGATTGATCAATTTGCTGTTGCATTTGAGCATTAAATTTTTCTCTGGAATCTTCAATCTTTGCAAAATATTTTGCCATGCTATTTGATTGATCTACATTAAATTGATTAGTAGCAACTTCTCTATCTATATTAGATTTAGATATTGTTACTCCTAGTTGATCATAAAATTGATTTACCTGTGCTTCACTTTTCGCATTAAATTGTAATCTTGCATTTTCTGCAGCAGCGTCTGTAAATAAAGATTGCACTTCAGATTGATATTTTAATATATTTGAAGCTTGCTCATTATTAGCGTTTACTAAATCCATTTGTAAAAATGATTGAGCATTTTGTTGGGCTGCTTTCATTTTATTATCTAAATTTCTAGCATCCATTGCAGCTAACGTTGCAGCATTGGCTAAAGCTGTTTGCTGCTCGTTATTAAGATTTTGAAGTTGTATAGTAGCAAATCTGTTAGCATCTTGTACTGCAATAGGTAATGCGCTTTCTGCAATAGCTTGTACCATTGCTGCTGCTGCAACACTAGATGTGCCAAGCCCTCTTGCATTCATTATGTCTTGAACTTTACGAACATTTGCAGAGGCCCAAGCTGGAAGCGGTTTACCTTCCTCTAGTGATTCATACAATTTTTCTACTTGATATTGTACTGTAGCTTTTTCGGATAATTCTTGAGTTTGCGCTTGTGCCAACGATCCTGCAGAAAGCAGTTGTTCTTTCGTTCTTGAATCTTGAACATTTAATTCGTTTACTTGTGATTGGTTTGAAACTTGTCCTTGAACGTTAACTGCTGCAGGTATTTTAGATTGAGTATTAGGCAGATTTTCTGCAGATATAGATACATCTTTAGTAGAAGGAATTGAAATTTGTGGCGTTATTGTAGAAATTTCGCCTGTTTCTGAATCTACTGTAGGGGCTTGAACAAGTGCAGGTTGATCATCTAAATTTGTTGTTACAATTTTTTGAGAAACATCCAATAATTCTTCAGGCTGTACTTGTTGAGTTACTGTTTGAAATTGACCTCCTCCTAATTCTGAAGGACTTGTTCTTCCTACTGCTTGATCTCCCACAATATCTAAAATAGGACGATTACGCTCATCTACTCCCAACTGTCTAGGAGTGCCTTGTGCTTCTTCTGTTACTGGTTCATCTGCCATATCGTTATACCTTAATCTC
>TARA_R100001594_G_scaffold21859_1_pt1 | contig 11995 bp, 6 predicted proteins | sample TARA_R100001594 | Tara Oceans TARA_R100001594 (sample SAMEA2622752) | marine metagenome | biome: marine biome (ENVO:00000447); feature: marine epipelagic mixed layer (ENVO:xxxxxxxxx); material: "saline water (ENVO:00002010), including plankton (ENVO:xxxxxxxx)" | depth 150 m | reverse complement strand
ATTTCCTGCACTTTCTGCTTCTTTGATAGCTTTGTCAAAACGGTCTATTGTGTGTTCAAGAACATTATGATATAATCCAATTCCTTCATCTCGAACTCTTAAGTTTTTAAGTTCATGCTTTGCAAATTTGTCTAATCTTTCAATCATATCATTTTTTTCTTCAGATGTTCTAAACAGTTTAACTTCTGGATTTTTGATATAATCACCTGCAATTTTAACTTGTTTTGTCGTCATATTTAGTTGATTTACATTTCCAAATAATGGAAATCTTTTTACAATTTTAGCCATTTTCTCATTATCTGCTTTTCTCATTGTTTCCCATCTTGAAGGTTTAAGCATTCCTCCCCATATAAAATCCATCATAAGTTTATATGTTTGGTTCATACCTATTTTACTATTAGTAGAAGGTTGCCACATATAATTACCTTCTCCTACATCAGGTAAAAGTTCTACAATTTCAGGAAACCTTTCCCCATCAATTTTATCTAGTTTGATAATACCATAATCTTCTAATCTTTTATTTATTTCTTTTTTACTAAGACCTGCTTTTTTTGCATATCCACCTTCTCTTGTTCCTTCAGCATTTTTTTCTCCAAAAAACCAATCAGTAAAATTTTTAGCAATATTAAATCTATCCGATACATTACCTTTGATTCCTCTTGGAGCTGCTGTTCCTGGAATGAAAAATGGATATCTTTGTTGAACTACATCAGAATCAATAAAAGTGTCTGATGTCATTTCTTCTTTTACTCTCATATCAGAAGGAAATTCAACAGTATCACTTCTTTTTACAGACATATCAAATATGCGTTGAAGTTCGTTTATTTCAGACCAATGTAATGATTTTCTTCCTTGTTGTTTACTTTGTGCTTTATAATGAATTGGAGGTTCTGATACTCCAGTATTTCTATCTTTTGTTATATCTTCTATTCTATTATCTATATTATTTTTATTAAGATGAGCTTCTTCAGTAAGAAAGGTTCTTTGCTCTGTATTAGCATTTAACATAATGCCTTTAATACCGCTTTCTATTTGATTAACAATAACCATAGCATTTACGGCTATTTCTTTCTTTCTATTTTTAGTACCTTTTTTTCCAGTCATCTGTTCATTTAGATATAACATCATTTTTTCAGGTCCTATTTCTTCATATTTCTTTTGGATTTTCTCATGCAATAATAAACCATCAGTTCTTTCTGAATCTGTTAATTCTAATTCTCCAAATTTAAATTTTTTAGCTATATTGCTAAGACTTTTAGACTTGTCTAATTCGTTCGGATTTTTCTTTAAATCAGCATCCATTCTTTCCAATTCTTTTAAATAATCATCTACTGCTTTTGCATCCATAGGTATATTGCTTTTACCTGCTTTATGTAATGTTCTAACTAAAGCTTCTAATTCTGTATCAGTTCTTTTGTCGACTCTATCTTTTTGAAAAACATGTCTTTTTTGAGTTTCGTTCCAAGCATGAAATATTTGATATTGTTTAGAAAGTTTCCATATTTTATATTCTGCTTGTCTAGGAGATTCTGCTATCATTCTAATGATTTGAGCTAAAAGATTTTTATGACCTATTTGTTTAGAATAAGCTAATCTATTAACTATCCCATGCAATTCTATCATTTCTGATTTCATAGTTTCATGACCTATTACTTCTAACATTTCAACCGTTTCATGTACAAAATCAGTTTTAACTGCTACTTTTATATCTGGGTTTCTATCAAGAATACCAACTGTATGTTTTTTCCCTTTTATTTCAACTTCTTGTCGAATTAAATCTTTAAAAGTATCATTAAATTTATCTATAAGCTCATCATAGAACTCATCTATTTTTTTATCTCTATGTGCTGGTCTTTTTTTTCCTTCAACAATACCTTGTGCTACTATTTTTAATTCTGATACTTCTTGTTCAGTCATACGAGGTTCATTGTTAACTCCTCTTCTTAGTGCTTTTTCTAATGCCTCTAATGCTTTTGCGTCATTGGTATCTACTGTTTCAACCATTCTTTTTAATGGGCTCCTAACTAAACCTAGTTTGTCCCTCATTGCAGTATTTTGACCAATAATAAAATGTTCTCCTGCCACAGTGAAATTCTGCGTTAAGCCCGTTTGTTCCATCCACCATAATTGAGACATCTTTTTAGGATTGTCTATCAAGGGTTCTGTTCCAATTATTTCACCCTTATTGTTATAAACTGGTAGTTCAGAATCAATTAAAGTATCCTTTTTTATATCTCTACTTAGAGCATCAGTAAATTCTCTTGCCATTGAAACGCCTAGTTGATTTCCAATAAGATATTCTTCTCTTATCATCTCTCGTGCTGCTGGATTGGAAAGTAGATGTACTCCATTTTGATTAAATATATCTATTACCTTTTTAGCTACTGAATAATCTATCTCAATTTTTCTATCTTTTACAGTAGCTACTTGTTCAATTAATTCTTGTTTAGTCCCTTCTCGATAATTCTTAACTTTTTTAAGCACAGGTAATAGATTGTTTAAAAATGTTTCAGCTATTTCTATTTCCCATTTTTTTCCATTAACAATCTTAAACTCATAAGGATTAATATTTCTTCCTGTTAAAGGACTTAAAACCAAATCTTTAAAATCGAATGAAGCTTGAGATTCATTATTTTTGTCCGAAAGTTCATATATTAATTCTTTAGCCCTCCCTCTTTGATGCATTAAATCTATCCACGTCATAGAACCTTCAACAAACTTACTATCCCATGCAAGACCAACATGTTCAGTCTTTATATTATGACTATCTATTAGCTCGTTATCTAAAACATCTTTTAATCTATGGATTCTTTCTATAAGAGCTTCTACTCCTTGATGTTGCTTAGTTATTGTAACAACTTCATTCTTTTCAGCCATTTCAAAAATTCCAAGCTTTAATCCTCTAGCAACAATTTGATTGTTCCATATAGATATAGCATTATGAAAATCTGGATTATTATTATGTTTAGAACCAGCTTTATTAGGTTCTATTGGTTTAATAACAATCCCACCACTTTCTTTTGTATATGCTAATGGAATATCTTCACCATTTGGAGATTTAAGTGCTGATTTAATCATTGCTCCATTTTGCCATTCTTTTATAAAATTATTCCACAAAGGTCTAGCATGTTGTATTAAGTCTTGAACAACATCTGCGCTATCATTTCCAAATATAAACTTCTTTTCTCTTAAAAATTTCTGAAAAGCTTTTTGTTGAGATGGACTTAATTCTGCCCATTCTTTTAATCTTTTTCCTTCGGAAACAATAGCAGGATTTCTTTTTAACAGTTCCTTTACAATAAGATATTGTTCAGAAACTTCAAATTGTTGTTCTTTAGCTACTCCTCTTCCTTTTATTGTACTTACAGTTACAGCCTTACCTTCTTCAGCAAAGAAATTTCCACCTTTTCCTCTCTTTTTATTAAATAAATTACTATAGTCTCTAAATTTTGAACCTTCAACACGAGATATACCAGTACCAAATTGAGGCATTGTTGTAAACTTTTCCATATCTTGTCTTACTTGTACCCAATGACCACTTTCATCAAATCTTGGGTCTACTCCTAATGCCCTAAGAGACCTATCCTGTCTCATTAACGTTTCTGGATATTCATTTAAATCTTTCCATTTTAACCATTTACTTTTAGAAGGATTTATTGGACTTCTAAACCATCCTCCTTTATAATTCAATTCTTTTCCATGCTTCATCATAAATGCACCGATAAGCCAATGTCTTAATTTGTCTTCAAATGTTAAATTCTCATCTCTCAAAGTTTCCATTCCGCCCATCATGACAAATCCACCAAGAGCCATACGAGGAGTACTAAGAGCAAAATCATGAGCATATGCCTTTATTAAAGGACCTCTCCATAAACCAGCAATTTTTCCTCCCAAATCAGTTAAACCATCTTTCATAATAGCTGCTGCTGCTGCTACTTCTTTTTCACTATATTTACCAAACTTATTTTCGACAATTCTTACTAAATCAGCAGTAGAATTTTGTCCTCCTGAAGTCCCTTCCTTTACAAGACTTCTATATTCTTTTGGTAAATTTTTATAATGTTTTGCATTTTCTTTTAACTTTATTCTACTTTCTAAAATAGTTCTATAATTTCCTTTTCCACTTGCTGGATTTACATTTTTCATTGATGACATATCTCCATACATTCTTGCAATAGATTGTCTATCACCTGCAATCTTAGGGTCTAAATTTTTAGCATATCCCTTACTTAATCCTGCCAAATAAGCTGCTCTTTGTCTTCCATCTTTGCTCGTAATAAATTTTGTTAATTGTAATTCTGGAACATTTTTATAACCCCAAGGGAAAGCTCTAACTGGTCCCAACATTAAACCAGCCAATATTGAATGTTGCATAGTTGGTCCAAAATCACTCCATTGTGTTTCACCACTTTCTGTAATATATTGGTCCCCAATAGCATTAACACCAAACATTCCTAGTTCAGCAAAAGTAAATACATGAGCTTCTTCAACACCCATACCGATTAATTGAGCTATTTTAGAATTTCCAAATAATCTAGCAACACTATCTTGTATTCCTAGAAGAGGTTGTTTACCAGCCTTAGATACTAAACCACCTTGGAGTTCAGTATTAATAGCTTCAACTGCTTTATTACTAAGTTTAAATCCATATTTTTCACCCGCTTCTTTTAGAACTCCTCCTAAATTATCATGTATCCTAGTTAAAAATTCATCTTTGTTTTTAAAAATAGTTTTAGAAAAATCCTTATGATGAAATTGATATAAACCTGATTTTATAAGTGGCTGCATAACGCCTGTTTCAAATTGGCGATATTTATCCATTGCTTCTGTAGCTCGATATTGATTAGGAATGCTCTTGTCATACTTAATACGGCGTTTATCAAAACCTAAGTTTGTTCTTGTTGCGTCTTGAATTGCTTTATATTTACCAGCAGCAGTTGCTGTTTCACCATATGCTTTTTTTGCTGCCCACTGACCATACTTCATAGTGAGTTTACCAGCCATTCTAAAAGGAGAAATAAAACCAATTGCTTGACCTATTCCAGCCCCCCATTCTTCAGCTCTTGTTTCAGCTTCTTCAGGTTCCCAATCGGTAACCGCACTTGGAACACCCCATAAAGCAGCATCTACAAGATGTTGTCCTCCAACTCTTGTAAATCCCCATAATTTTTGACCAAGATTTTGCTCTAGAGTTTTGGAAGGACCTGCTCCAAACATATCTTCATATGAAGGAAGTGAACGTGTAGTATCAGATAGAACATCTGTTCCACTTTCTATTTGCTGTTGCAAATTAGCTCTAATTTTATCCCATTCTGTTTGTGGCATCTATTTATTCTTCTCCTGATGCGTATTCATGCGCAGGATACCTTCTATTATAATCTACTAACATTTTATTTAATTGTGGTATTAATGTATTTTGCACATATTCTTCGCTAAGATTTCCAGAATTAATAGATTTTCTTTTATTTTCAATTCTTGATAAAAGTTGCTTTCTAGCATTCTCTGCAAGTGCATCTCCAATCACACTAAAAATATTTGGGTCTGCAACATTAATTAAGCTTTCTTCTCCAACACCTATTAGATTTGCTCCTGGGCTACCAACATTTATTGGAACACCTAATAGATTACCAACATTAAGTCCTTTATTACCTTTGCTCGACCAATTCTTTGCTTGAGCGCTAAATTGATTTTTTGGAGATAAATCTTGCAATCTATCTAATTGTTCTGAAATTCTTTCTTCTTCTGATTGAAGCGAATTAAGCAATTCTATATAATGTCCTTTATATGCTTCACTTTGGTCAGTTTTGCTTGGAATATTTTTATCCCAATTATTAACTACATATTCTATATCATCTATACTTTCCAAAATTTTATTATGAAAACCTTCTACAGAATCAGCATTTAGAGAATAATTCCAATCCAATGGCTCTTTTTTCTCATTAATACCTAAATAATCTCTTAATTTTTTTATTCTAACTTGGCTATTTTCTTCTTCCTTGAAATTAGCTAAAGAGGATATATAATCAATTGCTCCAGTATTATTTTGATTCTGTTGATTATTTTGATTATTTTGATTCTGTTGATTATTTTGATTCTCTATCTGAGTTTTTATAATCGATTCTTTTATTTCTGTCATTGCTTTTGGACTAGGCATAGCAAAATGTTCTAATTCATCTTTTGCAGTAGGACTAGAAGGATTTATATTATATAATTCTGTTTGTGCAATTTCAATTTTACCAACATCTCTATTTCTTGTTATAATATCCTCAAAATCCTTTATCATAGGATGGGATTTATCTTTAATTGAGTTATAGACTTCTTCACTACTCAAATCAAATCCTACCTCTCCTTTATACTTTTTTGCCGTTAAATCTCTTTTTGTATCTTGAGCTGCTAAACCAAATTCAAAATCAAAATCAGCATCTGTCAGTTCTTGATTCATAAACTCAGCCCATGCTAATGTATGAGCAATTTCATTTGGGTCTTTAGCATTAGCAGCTATTAGACTAACAAATCTTTCTGCTTTAAGTGAGCCCATATCACCTTTATATTCTTTACTTCTGTCTATGAGATGTTTACGAAATGCTTCCATTTCACCTGAAGTAGGAGCTGCTGGGTTTGCAAAAAACTCCGTTGACCAAGGCTGCATATAAGCACTAATTTTCTTATGTGCATTAAATCTTGATTCTACTGCTATATCATGAGCACCAATCAATGAAGTAGCTAATTTATCCTTTAATTCTAAATTATATGACCTATCAGATTCATATATACCTCTTTGTAATTGAAATTGAGTTAATGCCATTGTTTCATCATGCTGTCTATTACTCTTTTCAGATTCTAGCATTTCATTTAAAACTCTTAAAATATTTGCTGGTCTAAAGTCTGCCATATTAAAATCCTAATGCTTTCCAAGTTGTATTTTGAGTTCTTAAAACTCTATTTCTTGCTTCTAATTTTCTTTTTTCACTTTGTAGTCTAGCTTGTTCTCCAGATTCCCAATCTGCTATACCTGATATTTGTTTACTTAAAGCCATATCAATTGCCATTTTCTTATCTAAAAATTGTTCGCCTATTCGTTCACCAGCTAATAAATTTTGTTGTTTCAATTCTCCACTAAAAGCAAATCCTTGCGAACCCATATTATTTTCATATTGTTTAAATAAATCATCATACATATTTGAAGTTTGTCCTCCTGCGACATCAAATTGAAATGCACTTTCATATTGTGCTGCTTCTTTTCTAGATTGTCCTACATTAGCCAAATCTCCAATAGATTCATTTAAAAGTCTAATAGATTCAGTATTTCCACGAATTTCAGCTTTAGCTGCTTTTGCAACTCCTCTGGCTCCAAAAATAGTAGAAAGACCTTGTAAAGCTACTTGAGCTCCCATTAATGCTACTTGAGGACTTGCCATTATCTTTTACCCTTTCGTTTTCCAAATATTAAATTATACATAATACTATTAGTTCCCCATAAATCATCTTTATCAAAACCTACTTTAGAGCCATAATGCTCTTCTGTGTATTCACCTCTTGATGCTTTTTTTACTATACCTAATTTTTTTGCTACTATCTCATGTGTAGCCCATTGACCTAATCCTCCAAAACCTTGTTGATTCAACTGAGTTATTGCCCAGTCTTTTTGAAATGCTATATCTTTTTCATCAAAAGATAAAAACTTTTCTTTTCTTTCTGCATTAGTCATATTGCTCCAATCATCTCCATAATGTGTTAACCCAACATTTTGAAGAGATTTATATAATTGATTTTGTGTTGCCATATCTGCGTTATAATAATTAGTTTTAAAACTATCAGGGTCATCTGAATCTTCTCCTGGTCTATTAATAAAAGTTACATTTGCTTGAGGAAGCCCATAATCATATGTCCCTTCAAATCCTGGAGCTGTATTCATTACATCGCTTCTTAAAGTTCTATCATTTTCTGTATGCCATTTTCCACTAATAATATCTTCCCAAGCCACATCGTCTGGTATACCGTGCTCTGCTCTAACAATTGCTTCATAAACTTCATCATCTGAAAAATCACCTAATTCGTAATTTGCTGGTCTATTTCTATATTGTTCAAATTTTCCATACCAATATTCATCGCTACCATAATCGCTATAAAGTCCACCTGCTAATATTTTAGGTCTTGACCATTGTTTAAATTCTGTTCCATCTGGTTCTTTTAGCCAATATTCTTTGCCAAACAATCCAGTTTTTCTTACATCAACATCATAACCTTTTTCTCGTAACGAATCTAAACTTTCAGTAAATGTTGCTTCATCTTCATTTAATTCTATAATATTTCCTGTTGTTCTTAAGCCCTCACTAACTAATTGAAAGTTATCTTGCTGTGCTTGAGTTTTATAGTTCTGAATATCTACACTAGCTTGAGTATCTGCAGTTTGTCCTATAATATCAGATAAACTTCCTTGATATTGATTCCAATACCCAGAAGACAATTCAAAAGGGTCTTTTAATATATTATATTCATCTGCCATTATTTTATACTCCTAGGTTTTATAATAAATTTAAAATTTATTCTACTAATATTCAACTGTTTTATCATACTTATCCTGCTTTAGCTTTTACCCATTTTTTAATTTTTTGTGAATCGTTTGCTGGTCTACCCAATGTTATATTAATCCACTGTCCTTTGTGCTTTAAAAATTGCTCTATTTTATTATAATTATTTTTATTTTCCCAAAAAACAATATCACCTTCCATTCCTCTACTATTATCTGGAAATTCTTTAACAAATGTAGGTTTTGATTGCACTAAATGTTGCATACGTCTTCTATTTGACATACGACTATTAGAGCCTCCAACACTTGCTCTTCTAACTTGAAACTTTTTTTCTGCTGCTTCAGCCATTATTTTACACTCTTTGTTCTAAATATTATTGTCATATCATTAATTTCAAAGTCTTCTATAACATTTTGAGATGAAACATCTGTAAGCTGAATTGCAAAGGTTCTTATATTATTTGCATTAGAAGTAGTATAAAGCTCAATTTCAGCCCAATTAACACTACCTGGTATGTCAGTTATATTGCTACCATTCTCATCTTGAAAAGAATGTTCAAAACTTCCACCATCTATTGCATATTTAGGCAACACTTTTGTAGTTACATCTGTTTCAGCATCATTCGCTCCATTTCCGCCTTTATATCTTAAACGGACTTTAATAACTTTTTTCTTTGACTCTGTTCCAAAATTTAATTCTTTAGTTTCTACTTTATAATTATTAATTACTTCAGAAGAAGCAGACTTCCAAGGAACTACTGTAATTTTATTAGTATCACTTTCATATCCAAATGCTAATCTTCCATCCCAAAGATTTACTAAATTAGTCTTATGTTGTGTTCCTGAAAACTCTAATCTAGCTGTTCCTTTTGTCCAAGATTGTGTTATCATATCAAAAACCATAATATTTCCACTATTAGCACCACTAATACCTCTTACAACTAATAATTGTTTTGATTTAGGAATATATCCAATCATTGTTTCTTCATCTTTGTAGAAAGAGTTCCAAGTATCTTCAGAAATTGTTCTTAAACCTTGTTTAATAAGTAATTCAGATACTTGTTCTCCGTCATAAATATAAACTCCATTAGTATTACACCAAGCTACTCCATAATCAGTTTCACATACTGCATTATGATGAGAAACTCCTTTAAATCTATGGGTTGCTTCAAGAAACTCAGCTCCTTGTGTAACATTAATAATATGTAATGTGTTTTCTTTAAATTGTAATAATCTATCTGCATATCCAGCCAATCTTATTATTTCTTCTCCGTCTCCAACAGCAACATCAATTCTTCTATCTAAGGTAAAACTATCAAATTTATTTGATTTAGATTTAAATATACTATCAGTTAATACTCTAACTTTTCCATCTTTTTCTTCAAGCTTAACATTTCCTACATACAATCTTCTTCCAATCAAAGCTGAAGTTTTCCATTTAATATCTACAATATTTAAAGAATCATTATATTTTCTATTTTCAATAGGGGGATAACTATAAGGTTTTCCCAAATGATATTTTCCTGGGTTCATTGCTGCATAATTAGGCATTATAGTCTATCCTCATAATCTTCTTGGTTATAATCCTCTGGTTCAACTTTATTACTTTGCTCGATAGTCATATTTTTAATACCACTATCAGCTATAACTGTAAAATTTTCATCCAATACTTCTACTTTAAATTCTCTATCAGTACCTATTCCTGGAAGAGCTAATGGTACAAACAATTCATCCCAAGTACTTCCTGGGGTTCCTCCTTGACCTGTTTTTAATCTAATTTTTTGAGTATTTCCACTATTATCTATAGCCTCACTTACATATAAAGGAGAAACTGCTCCTCCCCATACTCTTAAAAATCCAAATCTATCATCAAAACCATTTACATTAGTATTACTTAATTTTACTTTTAAGTAAACATTATAGTAAGATTTTCCTGCTTGAGTTGCATTATCACTTCCACTAATTGTTCCTTCCCAATCCGTTCCTGAAGGAGTTCCATTACTTGCTACTACATCATGAAAAGCAATATGAGTATTAGGAGTGCTTGAATCTAATAATATATCAACTCCTCTTGGAACGCTAACATTGCTTCCACTATCTGTTACTGTTGCTCCTGTCCAGTATCCATATGTAGTCTGTGAATCTGCATTATATGCTTTCCAATAATGTTTTCCACCTTCTTTTAAATCTGTATTCATTAAAAAAATCCAATCTTCTTCTCCTTGTTCTCTAAAATACCAATTTAACCCTATAATTCTATCATCTCCCAATATATGAGCTTGGTCATCTGCTATTGTAGCACTAGTTTTCATTGGAATAAATACTTGAAATATAACTTCGTTATTATAAAACTGAGCTGTATCTGGAATATTTACTTGGTCAAAAACAGTACTTACACCACTTTCTTGCTCTCCTATATAAATATTAGATACACCAAATTCATAATTACCATTCCAATCTCCTCCTTCATTAGTCCAATAACCTAAAAATAACTTTCTAGTAGTACCATTTCCTATTGTTCCAGTATTTGGACTAGCAGTTTGTAAATCAATTAAATTTATTTCGTCTCCGATTAATTGAAGAGGAGTTTTTAATTTTTGGTCTCCACTTGTCCATTTGTTAATACTATGAAGGTTACTTGAATCTCCAGATTTATTAGTCCAAAATAAAATAGAATTAATATATCCATACCATTTACTAGATTGAGAAAATGAAGCATCAGACATTCTTAACATATCATCAACATAATAAAAAGAAGGTTTAATTGCTCCTCCAGTAGCTAATGTATTCCCACTAGATATACTTGGAGAACTCGAACCTTTATCTTCATAATAAAATTTTATTAAATTATTAGCTTTATCATATAATGCTAACCAATTTTCAGGACTATTAGTTTCATTGTCTTTATAATCACTAGAAAAAGGAAATAAGCCATATCCAGGTTCTATATCTGCTGAAACATTATCAGATGTTGCTAAACCCGTTAAAGCAGTATCTTTATTACCGATACCTACTAATCTTCCAACTCTATGAGATGAAACTCCATCTGCTTCAACCATTTCAATATCACTTATATCTTTAGGATTGGTATTATCATTCATGCCACCATGAAAGCCTACTATCATATATTCTTGTTTAGGCACTTTTTTTCACCTTCTCAAAACTGCGCATTCCCCCAAGACCGAGCATTCCGAGAAGTACTGTAGTAAGAGTACCCATATCAAAGGTTGGTAATACGATTTCATTCCCAAATGTATACATTATAAATGTCAATAAAGGTTGTAAGATAAAGTGATATCCTAAAGCTGTAGCACATATCCAGCCTGTGAAGGGGCGCCAGCCCGCAACAAAGATTGATGTATGTCCAGCTTCTACTTTATTGACTTCCATTTGAGCCTTATTAATTTCAGCAATTAACTCAGCTTTCTCCTGTTTGTCTAAAGTAAACCTATCAACATTATCTGC
>TARA_R100001594_G_scaffold20382_1_pt1 | contig 12008 bp, 10 predicted proteins | sample TARA_R100001594 | Tara Oceans TARA_R100001594 (sample SAMEA2622752) | marine metagenome | biome: marine biome (ENVO:00000447); feature: marine epipelagic mixed layer (ENVO:xxxxxxxxx); material: "saline water (ENVO:00002010), including plankton (ENVO:xxxxxxxx)" | depth 150 m | reverse complement strand
TTTGCAACCAACGGTTGTCCTGTCGGGGTCTGTCCCTGTACAGTGCTGCCAATTTCGAAACTAAATCCCGGAGGAAAGGCTGTCTTAGGCGCCTCATGAATAGCTTCTGGATTAACCTCGCCATATGCTTCAGAGGGTTTTAGGGTAAAAGTTTTTACCTCGCCAAGACCCATTCCATGCACAGCAGTGTCGAAGCCTTTAATAACCTGACCAGAGCCAACTTCAAATTCTAAAGGGGTGCCCCTGTTTTTGGAATTATCAAATTCAGTTCCGTCAGTTAATGTGCCTTTATAATGGACCTTCACATTATGTCCCTCTTTGATTAAACTCATGTTTTTTCCTTATAATTGTGAGTTGAGGCATCTATAAACCCATGCCTCCCTGTGGCTTATTTTGTTTACTTCTATAATATAGTAACATCTTGCTAATAGTCGAGGAGATTTTTAACCCCAAGGGTCTCCTGACATTTTTAAGCTAGATGCCATCTTCTGTGATTCGTATTTAAAGCGCATTTTCATAATTCTTTTTTCGCCGGCTTTAATTCCAATCGAATCGCTTCCAACTGAAACAACTTGAATTGGTTCCGACATTAATGCTTTGTATTTTTCATTCTTTATCGGATCGTCAATTGAAGCGGTATATCCTTTCTTTGCAGATCCACGACCCGTGACCTTAATATAATATGGATAGTTGCTGCCAGCGTCCATCCAATAATCAACAATGTGTTTCCTTATGTCTTCCTCTTCCATTTCTTGCATGTGAGCATACAAGCTCTCTCTCAGCATTGCTAGAATATCTCTTCCTATTTCATCAGCTTTTTGTTTGATAAGATGGTTGGCAGGGTCGCGAAGAAACATCTTTCTTTGTTTTGCAGCAGACACTAATCCATATTGCTGAATGAACTCAGATACACGCTCTCTTATGAGACTATTTAAATCTATGCCAAGCGCATCACCAATGGGGCGGACACCAGGATTTTTAAAGCCAATGTCAGCTTTGCTTTTTGTTGATTTAGCAGAGATTCCCAAAAAATCACCACTTTCAAATTGTAATAAGACATCAGTAGGATTGCCGGGTGAAGCTGATTTTCCTACTGCTGATGAGAGTACGCCCGGACGAGCGGTCCACCAAGTCTTTGTAATGCGACCATCCCAATCATTCTCTTTTGCCCAAGACAAAATTTCTTCGTGCATTGCTTTGGCGCGATCTGCTTGTTCAGTATATTCCTCTGGAGTGATTTGAGATTTTCTTGCCTCTAGTGCTGCTTGTGCTTCCTGTGCGTTGCCAACGTTGCTCCAATCATATCCGGCAGCAATGAACGCAAACATGATTTCATTGATGTCTGCTCCGAGCGTATTTTTAGATTCTGACATTCTTCTATTAAATTTTTCAATAATCTTTTTCATCTTTAATTCCCTATGATAATAATCTCTGAACTTTTGCCCATTTTCTTCTTTTCTTTTACTTTCTTTGACTTGACGTTTTTCATGCCGTAAGTCCATGACACCTCTTTTATTTCATAGTCTCGATAGAGATATCTTATTTCCTCACAGTCGTTGTAGGATAATATCCAATTCTTTTTCTTTCTTAGTTCGGAAAATAGCGAAAGATGGGGAAAAAACTCATGCATGTCGCCCAAGTCGCCATATAGTTTGCCTCTCGCTCCAGTTAAAAAGTAGGGCGGATCTAAATAAAAGAAACAATCGTGCTTCTTTATCGAATCTTTAAAATCCGCGTATTTTACTTTAAGGTTGGGTGCCTTAAAGTTTTTCACGTACTCAATCTGGTTGTCTGTAAAGCGAGCATATGAAGCTCTTTCGGAAAAGCCACCTGAAAAAGTAGCACCGGAGAAGCTGCTGCGATTGATTGCATATACTTTAGCCGCTACATCAAAATTAAACTTGTGCCTTTTTTGAAGAGCAAAGAGGACTTCTTCTCTTATTCTCTTAAAATTCTCTTCTGTAAGTCCTCTTTTTCTAATTTCTTTTTCCTCATATTTATATTTGTTCATTGTTCTGTATGAATCAGCTAGCTCCGCTAGTCTTTTTGAGTCCTTTAGCAAAGCTTGCCACAACCACACAATCGGTTTGAACCCATCGTAACCGTGCACCTTGACACCTTTTTCTGCCAAAGTTAACTCAACAGAACCACCCCCAAGAAAGGGGGAGCATAGCTCCCCACAATCTTCAGGGATGAACTCCAATATCGTTTTCACGGCACGGGTTTTGCCGCCTGGATATCTTAATGGAGATTTCACTAATTACCCAAGAAACTCAGCAAATGCATCGTCAACAGTGGTTGCTTGATCAGACACAGTTTCGTACTTTTTTGTTTCTGTTGAGCTTTCCTCTGCGGCGTCATCACCAAGTAAAAATTCATCAAGCATATTCTGAACTTGACCAGGTGTCTTGCGCTCGAAAAGTTCAACAAAATCAGGTACCTGATCAAGTAACTCTTTTGTTTCCTTCTTGGTTTTTGCTAAACCAGAAGAGCGTCGACGAGGTGTAATGCTCGTCTGAGGAAACTGCGCTCCAGCAGGCTTACCATAAGTGATCACCAAGTCGGTGCCCTCTTCCGTATCAGTGATATCACCGTAATCCGGATTGAGCACAAGACTCAAGAGTTCTTGATAAGCCATCTTGCCAAAGCCCCAAACACGCACACCTTGATCTTCCTCGCCTCGAACTACAACGGGCGTAAAGAAGCGTTGTCGTGCCATCAAGTTCTTTGCCATTTTGACGCTATCTTCTGATCCTTCGTTAAAAAGACTTCGAACAAAACTATCCAGTGGATCATCCTCTCCAAAGTTCTTCTTTGGACTCAAAAATCCCGGATTGTTTCCAAGGTTATAGTGGAACCAAAATTCCTTAAACGGGTCGCCATCTTCGGTCGGGACGATGCGAATCGTGGTTTCTCCATCTTGTGGTCGCCAGAAGTTGTTTTTACTTCCTTGTCCACGGTTTTGCAAAGCATTAAGCTTCTCTTTCATTTTTTTCATGTCAATAGACATATTATTACTCCTTTGTTATAGTCATTCAGCTAATCTCCTGAATGCTAGTTGAAATTAATATAGTTACTTATTCTTTTGGGTCAAGGTTTTTTTGACCTTGAACTAAAGTCGCGCTGGCAGTCATATAAACATAGTCTTCTTCGTAGTCTGTTGAATAGATACCGAAAGATGTGTTTATCGTATTGCCTTCAGATCGTGACCTTACATTTCCTGTTATTTTTTTTAATAGCTCGCCGTCTTCTTCTAATTTTTGTTTGTTTATCATGTAGTAGTATACTTTCTCTCTTGGCATTTGTAAATCAAAAAATAAACTTTCTTGACCAGATTCAAGGTCACATACGCCAAAAGTTGAGATTCTAGCTGTTTCAATAGGCTCATCAAAAGTTTCTAGCTCTGGATTGCTGTTCTTGCAAAAGTTAATCATGTGAATTGTAGATACAACAAGTTGGTTCAACTTCTCATAATGATTCATTACCGATGTGCTGCCCACAGTCTCTTCCAATCGATTACTTTCAACAATATACAATTTTTTTAAAAGAGCAGAGCGTGCATATTGCTGTAATACCCCAAATACGACGTTCTCTTGCAATCTAGCTTTTTGAGACAATAAGGTAGTGTCAGGTCTTACGTACAAAACACTTGTTTCGTGCTTTTTTAATTGTTCTAACAATCTTAATGAAGCACCAGAGATTGTCCCGGATCCTCCAATGACAACAAGACACGAATTTTTGATGTTCCTAAAGAAATATTTAAATGAGGGACATTTTTGTTCGTATTCTTCATGAGTTTTGCATTCTGGTATTAACTTAAATCGCTTTCCAGGACGCTTTTTTGTGTCGATCCTATACACATCATATTGTGAATATCCGCTGAATTTTTCAGCTATATTGCAACCGGCGTTACCTAATCCTATTACAGTATCCACTAAAACCTCTATTACTGTGCTTGTTCTTCCGTGTTAGGATACTTTTCTTCCGCGACCTCTTTGAATTCTTTAACCGCAGATTTGAAAATTTCTTCAAGACTGGCTCCATCGGGAAAGTCATACCCTACCCTCTGCCAAAAAGGAGCATAGCCGGAATTTATAAAAGCGGCGACGATCTCCTCTTTTAGCATTTTCTCGCGATCTTGGTTTGACATTCCTTGCTTGGCGCGGTAGCTGCGGCGTTGCAGATCACGAGCTTGGGATAACCAATCACCTGCTTGCGTGTCGACATACTCGTTAATAGTTTCTTTGATTATAGACTTGAGTCTTTTTGGTGTTATCTTCATAGTACTAATTAGTTTTCTAAATTTCTCTTGTCCACATTTTGCCATAATTTTCACCAACTCGCATATTGACCTTAAAAATTCCCAACTCAGTGTCGCCAAATATGTTTATTATCTCTCTTAATATGTCTCTATCTTCATAATGATAATCAATAACCAAAGAATCATGTACACTGAATGCAATGTGAGATCTCCTGCTTTCCAGTCTTTCCCACACATCAATCATACGTCTTAAAAACAAGTCGCTGGTAGTGCTCTGAATAAGGTAATTTAAAGCATGCTTTTGATCAGCCTCGATACACCTACCATAGTGTGTATCAACATGGGTACCGTTCCAGTATTTATTCAGGACACCCTGCTTGTTAAACATTTTTTCTAGCTGCTTATTTTTCGCTTCAGGATTATAAAACCAGGCAAAAAACTTCTTCTTTGTCTCATCACGACTTAATTGCCCTTTAAAGACGTTTTCTGCTATAAACGCATGAATATCTTCTTTTGGTTGCTTGACACCTTGTAGGGCTAAAAAAGTGCGGATCTCGGCTGAATTAAAGTCTAGTTCGACAAAGTAATCATTTTTTGGACTTAAAATTGACCTATAGTTTTTGTCAAGTGTTAATATAGGAAAACTATTTTTCCTTGTTGTCAGGCGACCAGTTTTCGAACCATATATATCATAATTAATATATGGACTTGTATTGCTTATCTTTTTGTAAAAGGCGCGGGAACGGTCAGAATCCAATTTAATGTTTTGTGGTGAAACGTTCAAACTACGATATCTGATGTCTTCTACAGCTTTCGATAAAGAAAGCAAAAATCTGTAATTTTTTGGACGCGAAAAATTCTGCAAAACGTGTTTTGTGATTTGGTTTTTTATTTCACAGTATTCTAGCAAAAATCTCTCTGGTACAAGACTATAGAAACAATTGTCGTATAACGAAATCTTAGAAACCTTGAAAGCTGTCAAGAACGCTCGTAGCTTATCTAATATTTTTTCCAATCGAGACTTGAGGTCTTCTGGGCATACCTCCATCAAAGTTTTTCCACCACAATACAAACTAGCATATTCTATGTCTTTTTTATCATGTAAAAGGGATGTATATTTCCATGTCTTGGACACATCCTCTGGAAAGTGATCGTAGTGCAGTTTATTGTGTGCATAAACACCCACACATTCTGATTTGTCATCAAGCATTTGAAAATACAAAACTTACCTCTGAGATAAAAATAAGCACAATGTTTAAAAAGGTAATTAATTTATTAATAATGAAGTCTTTTGACAATTTCTGCGTTGACAACAGACGCTGCCATCATTATGTTGTCTTTAACGTGAGCCTCTCGTGCTTTTTTTAATACCTTCTTGTAACTTTCAGGTGACAAAGTAATTTTCTCTTCTTTTAGGCGAAGCCTCAAATAATATTTGAGCCAAAAATCATCTGGATATAAGCCTCTGAGCTTATCCATTGTTATTGTCTTGCGATAGTGTCCTGATGGGATTAGCTCGTTCTTGGCGCCTAGTTTGTAAGTCTGATTAAAAGGATACATCTCAACGAAAGTATTATACATATCTAAAACTTGCTTTTTTATATTATCAATATCCATATTACACGTTCTATCATAATATTTCATAAACATGGATTGTTCCGGAAGCTCATGCGCATGCACATAGAGTCCTGTGTTTGGCTCTGCGGCGACCGGCTTCACCTCATATGCTACAATTTTATGCGTATGATTTGGGGCGCCAATAGCTTCGATAGTCTGACCATCTCCTTGTGCGTCGATTGCAAAAGTGTGCCTGTGTCCCATGCCCCCTTCAGACGTTTCACCCATTTTGGTTTTTATGTCGCCATCAATTTTTGAGCCGCGGATTTGCATATGCTTGCGCATCGCAGGGCTTGACAGGTCCGCAATGATTGTTGAAGGAGAGAAGCGATGTATAAGAAATCCATGTTTTCGACAAGCGTTGGAAAAGAATTTAAGGGTAGGGTCGTCTTTGTACTTCTCATATAATCCATATAAATCGTGGTCTAAATCGTCTTGGACTCTTATAACAATCCCAGTATTATCTATTGTAACAGCTTGTCGTCCCAGAAAGCCAGAGTAAGATAAAGCAAAATACTCTGGAAACATATCCCCTAAAGTAAAATTTGTAAACGCCTTAACAAAATCTTTAAAATTCTTAATGGTTTTGTGCCTATTTTTAAAAGTGATGAAATCTGTCGAGAAATACTCAAAAAGGTTGTCCAGCAAATCATCATATAATTTTCTTGGGCTGCTGTATTTTCCTGACTGTGGGCTTAGAGTATTTATCATTGATGGTTTTATACTATTTCCAGACGAATAATTCATAGGTAGGCGCGTGCCGGCTTTGACTTTCGTTTCCTCTATATGAGTAATGAGAGCTTGAAAAGCGTCAGCTACAAAATCCAAAACAATTGTTTGCTTTGCCAGCGACACTAAATTAGTAGGATCCTCTTTTAAGATTATGGGGTTGAAGTTATTATCTACTTTCCCGTACAAAGATTGCTTTTGAGAATGTGGATCATAAATGCCACTAGTGATTTTTGACAGGACATAATAATCATAGAGTTGTATTTGCTCTTGATTAACAAACTCTAAAACATTTGCATCTATATCCATATTTTAATTATACCCCTCGGCGTTTTATTTGCCTTTGCCGTAGCTTACCCAAGATCCGTGTATACTTGTTTCAAAGTCGTTTGGCGTTATGTCAGAGTGAACGTCAGTAATAACATAGTACCCACCTAAGCCAATGTCTCTTTGGAGTGACGTTGCTGCATTTGGGGACATGCCGACAAAAGTAGGGTCTAAGTAAAATTTCATACCTTGCATGAAATACGATGTACCCAAAAGACTAACATTTGCATCATACTTTTCACGCAGTAACCCGCCTTCGATGTCTCCCTCGTCGAGCACTTTAGCCTCCTGAAATCCTCTTATATCCGACTTATCAAACCTAATATCTCTCATAATTCCGCGGTTGGCGCCGATGAAAAAATGCATGATGTTTTTCTTCATATTATTATCATAAGTATTAGCTATGCTGGCACCTGATGAGCCGCCATCGTAGAGCACAACAAAGTTTTTTATGTTAACTGGAATGCTGCCAAGGTTTTTTGAAAACGCAGGATTGCCGGCATAAGGCATCGCGCCATTTGCATTGCTCTTAATTAATGAAACATTGGGATTTTGATAGCTTACATTAACGGTGCCTTGCTGAACTTTTTTAACTTCATGAGAGCGGAAACCTTCTGACCTCTTGGCTGTAAAAATAGAAATTTTTGGCTCGACCAGTCGCAAAGGATTTGTAGCATTTGTCCTATCACCACAAGATGCAAGAACACCATTCAAAAGAAGACTATTGACGAGATCATGAAAATAACGCATCAAAGGATAATTAATTGAGTTTCTTGTAGTCTCTCCTTGGGGTCCTTCTGCTAATACTTTTTTAGAGAAAAAGTTGTTCCACGTATCCAGCAGTATCGGAAGCTGTGCAAAATTAGTGTATTTGGGCTTCCCAGTATAGGGACTTAGAAATTTTATTGGTCCTAATACAAAAACAGTATCTTTAAGTGCCCTGGGGTTCTCGTGCCATATAGATTCGATAGCAGCGTATAAGAGACTGCCAAATCTTGTGAAATAAAATTCAACTGGTGGCGCAGCTTGAGTTAGTTTTCGAAGTGTATGGTTACTAATGGAAGACTTGTAAGATTTTTTCTTCAGTAGTTCTGTTTGTTCGCTTGGTCCTTTTGGAGCCCTTCGACCATCTAAATCCTTAAATCCTCCTCCAGGGCTTTTTTCAACCATTTTATATTTTATTCGGGCAAGGCGTTTTTGAGCTTTGGTGGTTTTCGTGCCGGCGCGTGCTTTTGATAGCCGGAGGTCTTCCATTAATTTGTCCATGACAATATTGGTGCTAACTACCCTGTTAACACTCTTTCCCGTCATTTTCGATTTTTGTTGTTGAGTTAGAAGGTTTTTTACGCCAGAACTTCCGAAACCGGCGTATTCTTGAGGAACTTCTCCTTTTAATATGTGGGTGGGACCTATTCTTGCAGTTTTGCCGCTAAGATTTCTTATAAGATCTTTGTCTGCTGTAAGATTATCAAATAATTGTTTTTGTTTTGACGCGGCCTCTTCGTCGGCAAACGTTATGATATTCTTTCTAAGTTTTGTTAAGTTGCTGATTATTTTAGCTATGAGGGCATCTTGCTCTCCTAGCGCATCTATAAGAGTTAAAATCTGATTTAGTGCTGAACGTGCACGAGTGGCTCTATTAAATTTCTCACTAATAAAAATATTTGTCTGCAACCCTTGAATCAATTGACCCTCGACAGAGCCCATATAGCTTAACTTTAATGAAACCGACCCGTCTGAAGCAAACGAAAAACTGTGTGTTTGAAGTGTTAAATATAAACTTAAATTTGACACTTCTAAAAAGTCTTTTAAATTTGCATTAAGTCCTGCATATGGTTGCCAACCAAGATCTATACGAATTCTAAAATACTTTTCATTTGCTACGTCGAGTAGTATATTTCTATTATTTAAGCCGGCTTCAAAAGCCTCCATTTGTTTTACAATATCTTTTTTTAAGATTTTATCGTTCTTGAATCCTCTAAAAGCGCTTTTTACAGCTTTTTGTAGTTTTCCTTTGTCAACTTTTGTTCGATCTATTTTTGTGTGGCGCATCAAGAAATCTTTGTATGAATATTTATAATCTTTTCCTTTTACATGAGATATCCTTTCTTTCAAAAACGCGTTAACACTGTCAAAATATAAACTCACCTCACAAGAAATATACTTATCAACCTCTGCTGGGTTTCGACCGAGCATCCTAAATCTTACTCGTTCGATACCTGCATCCTCTCTTTTGTAAAGTTGTTGTTTTGTTAATTCAGTTTTCCTAGAAAAATCAAAAGGTATTATAATTTCTTTGTCTGAACCTGCGGGCTCATACCTAATTTTAGAAATTTCTATTTTTGGAACAAGTTGTGATGCCTCGGCGTTTGTCAATTCTGTAAATGAGCGCATAGCTTGATTACTACCCCTACTATAGAGATCATTAATAAAGAATGCGGCGTTGTCTGAATTAGCAAAAACAAGGGGAAACTCTTTAGGTTTGTAAAATTTCTTCTTCCCTTTAAAGCTCGGATTGTTGATTGTAAGCGGCTCGCCTCGGAAACCAATATTGCTCGAAAAAGGATCTAGCTTTTTTAGTTCTTGGTGGGTGGGTTTTGCATAAAATTCTTCCAACATTGGTAAAACACATTGCAAATTAGCAAGACGGGCGCGGTCGCGGTCTTTACTATTAGAATATAATTTGGAACCTTGAGTTTCACCAAGCGAATCACAACCATCTTCGAGTTTTTCTATTAATGTCGCCTTCCACTTAACAAGATCTCTTTCAATTCTAAATTTGGAACCATCCTTTTTCAGAATATCGATAACATTGCCCCCATCTGCGCGGAAACCATATATTTCTTCTTTAGCATTGTCATTCAGTTTTTTAAGCTGGTTTCCAATTTTATTCCAAGCAGTTGATAAAGATCCTTGAGGATAAAAAGCAACTAGCTGATGCAGAGCATCTGTATTATTAAGTCCATCAATAAACTGTTTCAGGGCTTTTTGGATTTCTCCATCACTGACTTTTCCTTTGTCTTTTAGGGCGACTGCTATACTAGCAAGACGAGCACCAATGATAACAAATAGTTCATTTTGTATTTTGTGAGGGTGGGTCGCACTTAGTTTTTCTAGCTGCGGCTTTGTACCGCTGTAGTTTTTGAATCCCGCATGGATCGCTTCTTTAATTTTCTTTAAGGCTGAAGGTATTAATGTTTGTATTGACATATTATCCGCTAGCCCTAGTTTAAACTGGCTTATTCCTAACTTGTTGCTTTGAAAATCAGTAATATCGCTACCGCCGTATACACCATATTCAAAATAAAATCTAGGGTCTCCAGTGTCGATACTGACAGTTGCTTGACCTGCGTATATCTGCGTGCTGTTGCTAGTTATACCAAAAGCAGGAAAGACATAATTTTTTAAAATATCAAAATAAAAACTAAAACTATCTGACAAGCCTTTGAGCATTACATCATTATAAAATTGCTCTGCATCGTTGGCGGTCTTCTTATTGCACGCGGCTTTGCGCGCTTTATCGTCCAGCACTAAAAATTTTTTTGACATTATTTCACCTAAACATTATAATATTGCAACACTCTCTCTAAAGGAAGTGGCACACTTATTATATCACCAAATTGTACTTCTGTTTCAATAGGTTTTTTATTAAACCAACCAATAACCCACCACAACTCTGGATCTCCATAATACTCGGCTGCTAATTTATAATATGTACTGCCACGGGACCACACAACATTAATCACCTCCAGTCCTTTAATCTCATCATCCGTAGGATAATTTAAAATAGCGGTATCGTAATGATTAATTTTAGTTACGTTTCTCTTTCTCATTTTGCTTTTATAAGAAGAATCTTCATTAGCAATAATTTTTCTTGTTGTGAAACGGCTTATAATCGACATGTGTTTGAGTCCTAATTGTTGTTATTTTGTTTTCTGCTGTTGTGGTTCTAATATATTAGAATATCCCGCTTCTGCAGCAGCAGGGCTTGGTATGCTTGTATTCTTGCCCGGTCTAGTTCCGATCTTGTTAATGCTACCAAGTTGGGAGGCTCCTTTACCTTGCATAAATCCATATGGGTATTTTTCAGCTGAAAATTTCTTGTCCTCTCCAAAACCTAAGTCGTGTTCATGAAGCACTGTAAATTGGCATTGCATTTTATATACTTTTGGTATTAAACCCACTTCCTTAGCTTTATTTACAAAATCTTTTCCCATTTTCTGTACACCATCGGGAACAGCAAACATGATATTTGGTCCAAACTGACGTGAATCGCGAGTATTATACATTCCTTGGCTAAAATCTGGAGCAAACGTGAATCCTTGAACGTGCCCAAGGAGACCTTTGCCTGATGGAGTGCGGATCAAATTTGCAAATTTTAATCTAAGCAGAGGAGGTCTTTGAATAGTTTTAATCTTATTGTTCGTTCCGGGGCGTCCTTTATAAACTGGATATAACATGCGCAATAAAGATTCAACACGAATCATATTTCCATATCCTTCAAAAGGACCGTCAGAAGGTACATCCCAACCTAAACTTATATTACGCACTGTGTTTCCATATGTCTCAATTGAATCTGGTCGACCATAAACTTGGGTAGAGTTCCATTTTTGAGAATAGTTGTCTTGAAATTGTGTCACGAAAGCTGCGAACTTAACAATCCATGGGTTTTCACTACCAAACTGAGCGTATTCAAATTCAATATCTGTAAAATCACCTGTCTTAGACATTTTGTACGCTCCACTTATCCATATATAGACCCTCGACCTTTTCTTGCCTCTCTTGTCAGGGAAACTAGTGAAGAATGTACTTTTGTCTTGTCGAAGTATGCATCGAGGACAACATTTCGTGGCCACATTTCTGCCAAAGTCTTTTCAAGTCCAGAATTTGCTAGCCCGTGAGAAACAGCGCTCTGCATTTGTTGTCTTTCTGAGGCTTCGCGCACTCTTTTAAAGTCACCAACAGAATTAGCAAACTCTGACACAACGGATGCAACTTGAGGTTTCTGGGATAGTGTAACGCCTGAGCGTGTTGCTCTTTCAAGATTAACAGTTGTTTCTCTCATTTGCTTTGC
>TARA_R100001594_G_scaffold80379_1_pt1 | contig 12012 bp, 21 predicted proteins | sample TARA_R100001594 | Tara Oceans TARA_R100001594 (sample SAMEA2622752) | marine metagenome | biome: marine biome (ENVO:00000447); feature: marine epipelagic mixed layer (ENVO:xxxxxxxxx); material: "saline water (ENVO:00002010), including plankton (ENVO:xxxxxxxx)" | depth 150 m | reverse complement strand
TACCATTCTATTTTTATGGTAGTGTCCTGTTATATTTCCAAAAGCTTCTAGATAAGATACTCCCATGTTCGTAATAAATTGGTAGTAATCTTTTAGTAGGTCATGCTTGTGGTCCATTAGTAATTGCTCTCCTTGATGAATCTGTCCTACTAAAGTATGAGCAAGAGATTTTTTTTCGGCTGTCTCTCTATATTCATCTAAGTACTCATTTAAATCATTAATTAATTTGTCAGGAAGCGTGGCTTCTAACATAACAACAGCAGGTAATGAATGTATTTGTATGTTTATATCTGTGTCCATACTATTATCCTTCACAAGCTATACAATCTACTTCGTCTAATTTAATACGAGGTATTTTAATATTAACATTTTCTGCATCACTTGCTGACTCCGACCTAAAGTAATACAAAGACTTTAACTTATGCATTGCATACCAATGTACATCGTTTAAATACTGTAAGTATTCATCGTGAATCTTTTGTTTCTCCGTAGCTTTGGGCGGTACAAAAAATAAATTAACACTTTGACTTTGACATACATACTGTTGTCTCATATGAGCGTGTTCAACTATCCATATTTGATTTATCTCGTCTGCTGTTTTAAATACTTCTTTTTCTTTATCTGTAAAGATATCTATATTTTGGATAGAGCCTTTATTTGCTGATATCTCTTTCCATATTTTTTCCTTATTACCTTTCTTTTTATTAATTATTTTTTCTAAGTATTTGTTTCTAACTTGGTACGAACCTGATAAAGTTTTGTGTGTATATATGTTCGCACGATTTGGTTCAATGCTAGGGGAAGTGCCCCCACATATAATACTACTACTGGCATTAGGAGCAATAGCCAAAAGATGAGCGTTACGCATACCTGAACCAGTAATATCAGGAGCTTCTCCCCTGCTCTCAGCCAAAAACTGACTTGCTTCCATTGCTTTACTCTTAATATGTCCGAAAGCTTTATTATTAAATCCCGTTGCGAAAATTCCTTCAAATGGAATTTTATTTTTTTGTAAATATGAGTGGAATCCCATTGCTCCCAAGCCAAGCGACCTTTCTCTATAAGCAGAGAAGCTAGACTTTGTAAACCCCTCTTTCCCTTTTCGTATGTGGTTTGAAAACCTTTTAAAATTTGCATTATAATCTCCTAATTCTATTGTATCTATTGCGTTATCTATAAAATGTTGAATAACATTATCCAACATGGTTATTAAATCTTCTATAAACTGTTCGTCTTTTGACCATTCATCAAAGTATTCTAAATTTACACTTGATAAACAACAAACAGCAGTTCTTTCTTCATTGGTTGGTAAAGTTATTTCAGAACATAAATTACTTTGTTTAATATCTAAACCTAATGCTTTCTGTTCTTTTGGTAAAGCATCATTACAAGTATCTATATTAATCATATAAGGCTCACCTGTCTCTGCTCTAGCATTAATAATTTGCCACCATAAATCTCTAGCATTCACAGTCTTAACTGCTTCCCCTGTTTTAGGGTCTATAAGTCTCCAATCTACGTCTTCTTGTACGGCTTGTAAAAATTCATTATTTAAATTAACTCCGTTGTGAATGTTCAGACACTTCCTATTAATATCTCCACCAGATTCTTTTCTTATATTTATAAACTCTTCTATTTCAGGGTGATTAATATTCATGTAAGAAGCATAACTTCCTCGTCTTGTGACTCCCTGATTGAATGCTAACATCTGAGAGTCAACTACTTTCATGAATGGAATTGAACCAGTAGAACGACTATTGTTAGCAGTAGCAATGCCATTACTTCTAATATCTCCCCAATATCCACCAATACCTCCACCTGAACTTGCGAGCCATATGTTTTCATCATAATGAGCAGATAACCCGTCACGACTGTCAGGTACGTAATTGAGAAAACAGCTAATAGGTAGACCCCGATTAGTTCCCCCATTGCTAAGAATAGGAGTGCTAAACATGAACCATAAGTTGGAACTGTACGTATAAAGTCTTTGAGCCAACTCAAAATCCGTAACTCCTTTAAAGGTTGCTCCGAAGATTGAGGCTCTTGCGAATGCTTCTTGTGCATGTGTTTCTCCTGATGCTTCATAAAGATACCTATCCTTTAAAGTATCTAAACTGAATTTATTTAATTTTGTTTCGTTGTTATAGTCTATTTTAATACCTAAGTATTCCTTTTGACCTACCTTGTCTTCGACCATTAACCATTCTCCTTATCGTTTAAATATAATGCAATCAATGCATAGTGTATAATCTTGAGTAGGTCTGCGTCAGACTTACCGTTTTTCTTTCCATATCTCATGGCATATTTCATAATATTACCAATACAAAAACCTTCTCCGTGTCCTGCATCTATAATCATATCAGTTGCTTGATATTTAGAATGAGCATAGTGTTGTTTATAAGTTTCATTTATATACTGCTCAACTCCTTTAAGGTTTATTTTTTCATCAAATTTATAGTCCATATTATTCTGTCCATTCTTTAGGTAGTGTGTGTTCAGAGTACCACCTAAATTTATTTTTTTCTGCCCACTCTGCATGGCTTCTTTTACTTCCGTCTTTCCTTCTCTTAGCTTGTGGCATAGGAGAACTAGGACTCGAAAACAAAAAGACTAACTCTTGGTTAGGCTTTAAAGATTTACGTATCCAAACGTATTTATTGTATTCATTATAATCCCAAAACCTACCTTTAGCTTCTAATAAGTATTCTACACCATTAATAGTTTTTGTAAAGTCAGGCTCATACTTATGCTCTATAACATAAGGAATCTTATCAGAATGATGTGACCACTTTGATAAAACATCTTGATGTAATTTATATTCCCACCCTGAATCATATCCTTTAGGAAGATTCTTTTCAGTAGGTCTAATTTTTCGTGGCTTTCGATAACCTCTTTTCATAAAATTCCTTTTTTAATTTTTGGTTAAACCACTTCTGAGAAAACGAAGATAACATTATTTTTTGATTAGCATATACATGAGTCTGTTCAGGCATATAATCTTCAAAGTTTTGTAAGTTTATTTTAGATGCTTCATGTTCAGACAATAATGCCTGAAGCCATTCAACTGTTAACTCTTTAGCTTTTCTTCGTAATTTCTTCGCTTGTCTACCATTCATATTATTTCTTTTACGTTTGGTAGCTTTTCTACCTTAGTTAAATATACATTACCTTTTGCGTATGCGAATGTTCGTAACCCTTTACCCTCATTAGCATCTGAATAACATGTAAATTTATGAGGGCAGTAAGTACAACCCATTGGTAATTTCATGTTACCTGAAACACCTTCAGGTATAACATTATAGCATCTGTCAGGAGGGTTGTCAAGATTAATTGCTTTCTTTACTTCTTTTATTTTGTGAACAATGTTTGGCTTCTCTAAATCGTCAGGAATAAAGGTCGTTAATTCTCCTGTTTCTTTATTCATAACTAAAAAACCACCATTAGAAGTCTTTTCTGCTTCTTCATACCCTGCTAACTGTGAAAGATATCCAAAGGTATCATTTTGTGCAAGCGTACCCTCTTTAAATTTCTTAAAAGCAAATCCTGATGCAGTCTTAACATCAATAACTTCTCCGTCTATAATAGAATCCATGTGTCCTTTAATACCTTTGACTGATACTTCTTTTTGCTCTCCTGATACAACGTGCCCTGAAAGACGAACAAAGAATAAAAGTAAAACCTCAAGTAAATGTCCATACAAAAACTTAATAAACGTAGGGGCATCTATCTTCTCTTGATGTTCCTCTGATAAATTTAAATCATACCATAGTCTACGTAGAGGTCTACCTATATTAGACATTCTTAAACCACTCTTAGGTCTTGGTTGTGGAGTTGCCCAACCTCTTAAAGCATCAGACATATCTTTACCAAATCTTTCATATTCTTCTTCAGAAATATTAATAGCTTTATCTTCCGATAAAACTCCTATAGTTTTATAGATATCCTCTACAAGAGTATCTAGTTTAGGCAACTTCTTTTTTGTTTGTTTCTTTTTCATCTTTAATTTCTTTAAAAGCTTTGATAACATCTGACGAGAACAGTTTTTGTAAGTTTACTAAGAACATACGACTCGCATTGTTATCTCCACCCGATACAGTTTTAAAAGTATCTAGTTTATCTACTATCTTTCTGAGAGTATCTGTATGGAAAACAAGAGTGCAGTATTCCTCCTCACCTATACAGAGATTATGAAACCAGTAATCAGATTCAGTTGCTCTGATGCCTGAAGGTTTACCCCATGATTCATATTCTATACAAATGTTTCCTGACTTTTGCCAAATATCTCTTTCTGATTTGACTTCTATTTTTTTATTAGTGAGCATGTCTGCTATCTTTTCTTCTCTAACAGTACCATACTGTAAATCTAAATCAAATTTCTTTCTATCTTTTTTAGTGGGTTTCATACCAACTATCTCCTATATTAAATTCGCCCGTCAATGGACACCTTAAATTATATTCCTTAGATGCTTGTTCTATACATCTAACTGCTAATGCACCTACTCCGTTTGCTTGAGATTCAGGTACTTCTATCTGCCATTCGTCATGAATGTTAGCCACTATTTTAGCAGGGATAGTTTGTAATTCTAACATATCTGCTAATATAATTAAAGCTTTTTTCATAACTATCGCACCTGCTCCTTGTAATAAAGTATTCAAAGCCGAGTGCTTATGCCTAATAAATAACTTACGTCCGTCTAACCCTTTTAAGTATCCTCTTGCAGACGCTCGTTCAACTCTGTCTCTAAGAGTTTTAAATGCAGGGTTATTATTGATAAAAGATTCTCTAAGCTGTTTACCTTGCTCTCTACTTCCTTGCACGATTGAACCAAGCTTTGAATCTCCTGCCCCGTAAATAAGTGCGTAGATGAATGTCTTACTCTGATTTCTTGATTCAAGTCCTGCAGACCTTTGGTTAGTTGTGTGAATATCTCCGTTGATAATTTCATTTATATACTCCTCGTCAGCCATATAGTGTGCTAACAATCTTAATTCTAAACCACTAGCATCTATACCTACTAGCTTGTTCCCTTTATCTACTACCCAACAGGCTCTACATTCTTTACCATAAGGACTACTTACGCTCGGAACTTGAGCAAGGTTGGGATTTCTATGCGACATTCTACCTGTGATAGCTCCTGTAGATAATACTGAACCATGTACTCTATCATCATCTTCTACTGAATCTAACCATGAACTAATTTGTGCAATTCTTTTTTGATATAATAAAAAGTCTGCTATTAGTTTAGCTTCTTTAATGTGAGTAATATTTTTTAATGTACCTTCATCAACAATAGGTTGACCAGTAGGAGTAAACCTTGTAGGCTTCCAACCAAAATCAATTAAGTATTCGCCTATTTGTTTACGAGAACCTAAATTAAATTCTACTAACTCTTTTCTCATAAAAGGTTTCATGTTTCCTGATGTTTGTATTTCTTCAAACTCATATTCTGTTAAACCTGATTTAGAAAGTGTTCCGTCTTTTTTTAATTTAGGAATTACTTCTTTTATATCAACCCATTTAGGTTTGAAAGTTCTATGTACTTCATCTTGTACTTTCTTTATCTTACAGTTTAGTTCTGCTAATAAATTTGTAGTGTACTCAATATCAATTTTAAAGCCATGCTTTCTTTGTTCTTCTAAAACATAAGTTACTTGGTGTTCTAAGTCTATACTTTCTTTAGAGAATCCTGCTGATTCTTTTTTAAGATATTCAAATAAAAGTTTATTTAAAACTACATCTTTTAAACAATACTTTAAAGTATCTTTAGTATAAATATGAAAATCGTCAGGAGGTAAGTCTTTAGCTACACCAAGCTTTGTACCCCATACCTTTAATGAATGTCCTTTCTCTCTAACAGGATTTAAAAGACGAGACAAAACCAAAGTATCTATAACTTTATCTTTATCCCACAAGTCAATACCGTGTAGTTTTTTAATTACTGGGATGTCAAAGCCTATGATGTTATGTCCAATTAATTTGTCTGCTTCTGCTAAGAAGTTAAGACCTTCTAAAATAGTATCGTCTATAATGTCAAAGGTATATTGTTTATTATTTTCATCTATTGCTACAATACAATGTATCTCTGTAGCATTTAAATCATCTGTTTCTATATCAAATACTAACTCCATAAATACTCCCTAAAAGGGTATAATATCATCTGAACTAAAGCTATTCAACATTTCTGTATCTTCATACTCAGATAATCTACCTGTATTTTTATCATAAACTAATGCAGTTGCTAACCCTACATCCCCTGTGTAACGTGATTTAAGTACACGCAATCTTGTAGTCCTAGATTCTAATTCATCATCAGACTGTTGATTTCTTTCTAAGGCTATAACGCAATCCGATAGTTGAGCAATAGCATTAGAACCTCTTAGATGTGATAAGCTTACGTTCACTCCATTCTCATGCCCCTTATCACCTTGTACTCTACGCAAGTGAGAGACAAGTATAATACCTGCACCTGTCTCTTCAACTAAACTTCTAAGCCTAGTCATAATAGAATCAATTGCTCTACGTTCATCTCCCTCTGTAGTTGCCGATACTAACATGTGTAAATGGTCAACCACAACCCAACGACAATCACACCCTACAATAAGATAACGAAGCTTAGAAAATATATCTTCAATATCATTTGTACCAAAGTGAGCGTGAATAAATACTTTGTCGTGGTCAAAAGTTTTATTAAACATTTTAACTAAGTCTTGCTCTTTATATTTATCTCTTATGTCATCAATGTAAAGCCTGTCATTAGCTTCAATGGATAATATTCCGTCTACTGTACGTCTCCAATCTTCTTCTAAAGCTATGACTCCTACGTTATCCTCTGTTTGATGTATAAGCCAATGCTCTAACTCCCTAGTGACAGAAGACTTACCCAAGCCTGTACCTCCAGTTAAAGTTAATAATTCAGACTGACGTAAGCCTATCAATTTTTTATTAAGACCATGCCAAGGATAAGGTACACTACTTCTCTTTTCTCTATTAAGAAAGTCTTCTTGCTTTTCAGAGACTCGAATGATACCACTAGGGGTAAACACTTTAGCATCCCACCAAGCTTGAGTAAATTCTTTGTGAAGGTTTTTACGAAGCATATCATTAGCATCTTTATGCCCATTAGGAATAGAAAGTATTTTAGCCTTACGTGGCTTAATAATACTTGCTACTTTTTGTGAAGCTTCTATGCCCTGTTTGTCGTTATCAAAACAAATAACTACGTTATCAAAACTTTCTACGTATTCAATGTTTTCTTTAATGTCTCTGACTGCACCTTGAGCACCATTTTTTACTGATACTACTGCCCATTTGCTACCTAGTAATTCATAAGCTGCCATTGCATCACATTCGCCTTCAACTATCGTCAAGTATTTACCACCTTCTTTAAAAAGTTGTTGACCAAATAAACCTGCACCAGTCATAGTGCCTTCAAACTTAAAGTTTTTATCTTTAACGTATCTTATCTTAGTACCTGTTTGTTCATTGTTTATATGGTAAGGGTATCTGTGTTGAGCTAAAACTCCTTGAGAGTCATACACAACTTTAACTCCGTACTTCATAGCAGTCTCTTTTAATATACTTCTATCTGTAAGAGGTGCGTATGTACCACTATGTACTGTCTCTGTTGGTGGTGTTGGTGGTTTAGTATAATTATTATTCATATTTACAATGTTCTTTGGTTTAGGTGTAAACTTTCCACAACTGAAACACTTAGTTGACCTGTCTTCGTTGATGCAAAGAGCATCACTACTATTACAATCAGGACAAGGTTGATGTGTCTTGTAAAAAGGACTTAGTTTATTATTCATATATCTTCCATAAAAAAGGCTAGACACTATACACAGTAATGTCTAGCCAAATTTTAAAACAACTTAACTTTCTTCTGTGCTTTCGTTAAGTTCAGTTTCTTCCGAAGGAGACTCTTCATCATTATATAATGCTACGATTCTGTTTGAAAAGAAATTAATACTTGCTTGCAACTCTTCCAAGTCTAAAACAATATTAGCTTTCTTCTGATTCAATCGTTGAAGTCTTCCAAAGATTTGCTGACCTTCTTCAGGTAATTCTTCTATGAAAACTTGTACATCATCAATTGTGATGAAAGGTTTATCTAGTTCTTCTAATGTAACTTCTTCGTTTGCCATTAGAATTCCTCCCCGTCACCAAACGGATTTAATTCATCTCCGTCTTGCGACTTCATTGGTACTAAGTCTAGCACTTGCATAGCTTGGAAGTCTAAGCTAACACCTGATTTGCCTGCGTACTCCCAAGCAAACTCATTGTATTGAACTTTAACTGCCGAACCATTACCTACTGTAACATCCATAGGCTCTTTATTGAGATTATAGAGTTTAGGTGCAGGTCTCCTACCATTCTTAGCATTAACTTTTCTCTTGATATTAACAGCTTTCCCTATATATTGGGGTTCACCATTTTCATCTTTTAATGAAAAGTCTTTAACTTTAACTCCTCTTGAGATAAAGTCTTGAGCGTCTTCATCACTAATTACTAGGTCTACTGTGTAGACTGGTTCAAAAGTTTCGTTAGGTACTGTGACGCTCGCCCAGTACGCTTTTCCTGTTGCTACTGCCATATGTTTTACTCCTTATATAATAGTAGTGTTAATGTGGAGTCATTATACTCCAATTTTCTAGAAAGTGTCAAGCACTTTTTCTAAAAACTTTATAATTCCTGATTGTTCTGAGTGTGCTACATGAACAATAAACTTTTTATTGTCTTCGTCATATTCGTTCATGTAAGCATCTCCATTTTCATACATGATTTTACCATTTTCTAAACAAAAGTTATCCCATTCATTAAATTGTAGCTGTGTTAGTATAAATTTTTTCATATTAATTTCCTAGTATTTTAATAGGTATGTAGCAATCCTTAATATCTCCTTTTAATGTAAAGGAATTCAAATAATTCTGAATACCTCGTTTAAGTTTGTTAGGAATAGAAGGTTGATAGTTTACATTCACGATTTTATTGTCCAGAACGTCATACGAAACTCTAAATGAATAGTCTCTTCTTAAAGAAATATCATTTATGTACGGTAATAATTTCATATGTGGGGTAGGGCAAGAAGCAGTAGGTGTTATCTTAACGACAGGCACTTCGACAGGTAATTCTACTACCTCTTGCTCTTTAGTTTCTGAGGGAGCAGGAGTGCTTTGCAAGTCCTGTGTTCGATTCTCCGTCTCTTCAACTAATTCTTTTTCTTCTTCTTCTCTAGCAATCCTTTGTGGCTGAGTATCAAAAAACATTTGATAAAAAGATTCAGCAGAATTTTGAGTATCTGTTAAGTCTTTTCTAAGTTCTTCTAATTGAATTGAAATATAGTCTATTTGATTGTTATTGTTGCTAACATCTTTAATATTATTATCAAGATAATTTGATATAGTTATTAAATCATTATTTAATTTATTAATTTTTTCAAATTGTTCATTTTGATATTGTTTTTCTTTTACAATATTATTAACAAACCAAGTGAATAATATTAAATATGCACCAATATATACGTAATCTTTGGTTTTCATTGATTTCTCCTTTTAATTCGTTTAAGTTTTCCTCGCCAATTTCGTTTCCAAACCTCTATTGTATCATCTGCAAAGTAAATTGTCAACACTCCATTGTCTGCAACTAAAGAAGTTACTCTATTTTTTTCCTGTTCTTCTGCATAGATTTTGTGTGCGTCATATTCAGTCATGTTCTAAATCACTTATAGCTTCTTCAAAAACTGACTCACATTCATAGAAAGCACTCTCTAATTTATGTTCTGCTTCTGTTACTTGGTCTAATAATTCATTCATCTCGTCAAGCAGACCATGTTCATCAGCCAGACCTGAAAGCTTTGATGTGATTTCACCAATGGGATAGCAAAGATACTTAGCTTCTTTAGTTATATCTCTAGACTCTCTTAACGCACACTCTAATTCGTGTCGTTTATCTTTAACACCTATCCATTCGGTTATTCTGTGGAATAAAAACTTTCTATAATTATCATCTTCAAGTTCTATATCGACACCACCGAAGCCTTCAAAATCTCCGAAGAATTCTCTAGGTTCGACTTCTCTATACTCGTCATGGCTTCCATACTTAAACTTAAGAGTTGACTGAGTTTGTATAGCTTCTATAACATCTAATGTTGCTTGTGATATGTTAATCATTTTGTTTTCCTCACGTAAGTCCAATTCTCTCTATCAAATTTAAGACCTAATAAGTCTCTAAGTCTCCACTCTAAGTTATCTAACTTAGTTAAATCACTTAGCCACAACTCTCCACACTCATGTAATGTAGAAGTTGCATTATCTAATTCTTTTAGATACTCCATATATTTATCTAACTCTTGTGGAGTTAACTCAATAACTGTTTTTGTTTTTAAATGTTTTACTTTCATTTTCCTTGACCTCTATATTTCTTAAATGTCGATTTTTTTCTTTTGGGCATCGTGGCAAAGCCGACATTTCCTCTACCAATATGCGTTTTCTTTCCTCTCGAACCCGTTTTTGAAACGTGTTCTACTTTAAGTCTAGCTTTTCTCATATATATCCTCTCTTAAAACCATGCGTCAACTCCTCTTTGTTGAAAGTCTATTGCTTCTTCTACTTCTTCTAAAGTTATTGTAGGAGCAATACTATTTCCCTCGCTATCTACTCCTAATATTAAACCATTCCCTGCTAAAGTTTGAGAATAAGTATCACCATGATAAGTAAAAAATAGTTGGTCTTCTACAAATAAACCTTCATCATCTACATAGATGCCATTGATATTATCAATTCTAACTACATCAAAAGTGGAACAACCAACTAACTCATAAATATTTTTAAGAGTATCGTCATGTTCTACCTCTTTGACTTCTTCATTTTTTACATCAATTAATATTGCTTTCATATTTCTCCTTATGTTAAAATGTTAGTAATCTTTCTTTCTCAGTAAGAGCCATAAACTCTAAATCTGCTGATGATAGTGCTGATGTGCAATGAGTTTGTAAAAATGCAAACGCTTCACCTAAAATAACTTTATCATCAAAATTATTTTCAGGATATACATTTAGAACATGGTCAACCACATCATTAAACAAATCAGGTCTACCTTTTAGTTCCCAATAGTCTCCTAAAAAATCTATTACTTCTTCTCTCCAAATTATTTCTGCTTCAGTCATTAGCTTTCTCCTTTATTAAATCTTCAAAGTAATCTTTTAGTTCATCAATTCTAGTTTGTAATGAATCTTCAATGGTGTCCTCAATAGAATCTTTCAGTTCATCAATCTGATGTTGTAATGAATCTAAATCATCTTGAATATCATAATGTAAATCATTAACTTTCTCACTTGTATTTTCAATAGCATCATCATGGTCACGTTTTTGACGTTGCTCAATATCAAACAAATCATTTTTAATATCGTTAATTACATTTGAATCTTCTACAATTTCTGAGATTGCATCAGTTATTATTTTTATTTCTTTATCCATTTACTTTACCTCACTAATTAAATCATCAACCATAGTAACTTTTGCAAAGAACTCTCTCTTACCTGTTCCTCTAAAATCATGTGGTCTATTACAACCTGCAAAACTACCATTGCTTTCATACTCTTCACCAAAGAAAGAAGTCTCAGTATATCTTAGTCGGTTACCTATGTTTTCTTTCAACTCTTTTTTACTTTCGTAATTTAGTATCATCATACTATTGCCCTCTCTTCTAGTTCTTCCATAAATTCCCAATCTTCATCATACAACTGATTAATTCTTTCATAATCAACTATGAATTTATGAAGTGTTATTGTTCTGTTATAACCATCTTTAATGGTATTGCCTTCCTCTCCACTAGGTTTAAAAATCCCAGTATCTAAAAAGTTATTCACATAATATCTACCTACACTTCCCTCTAACTGTAAAAATAATCCACTATTAACATTTTCTAAATGATTTTCATAAAACTCACTCATATTGCCCTCGCTTCTATTAAATTATCAATTACAAAACCAGAATAATCTGTTCTAGCTTTAG
>TARA_R100001594_G_scaffold5297_2_pt1 | contig 12012 bp, 14 predicted proteins | sample TARA_R100001594 | Tara Oceans TARA_R100001594 (sample SAMEA2622752) | marine metagenome | biome: marine biome (ENVO:00000447); feature: marine epipelagic mixed layer (ENVO:xxxxxxxxx); material: "saline water (ENVO:00002010), including plankton (ENVO:xxxxxxxx)" | depth 150 m | reverse complement strand
GGCGAGCGCGTGAAGCTGACCCGAATTTTGATGCCGCGTTTGAAGCCGCCGGTTCGACTGGCGTTCTCGCCTTCCTTGATAAAGCGCGGGAAGACTTGGAAAGCGCCGACAGCCGCGACGATATCTTAAAGTGTAAAGAATTATTGAGGCACGCGGAATGGATGGCCGAAAAACGGCTTGCGATGTTTCAGCCCGCGACGCGTGTCGAGGCAAGGATTGATGGCCCGATGATCGTCGGCTGGCAAACCATTGAAGGTGCGGCGACGATTTTATCCGACGACCAAGTCAACCGTCGCGCGCGATCGTTAACTACAGAAAGCCGCGCCGCATTGCCAGCCGCCGAATGATCCGCAAGAAATGTTGCGAGCGGCGACTGTAACTTATTGAAAAGACTGGCTTTCCGTCAGGTTCTTAACCTGATTAGCGCATGGAAACGTTTATTTTTGGTGAGGGTGGGGGGTGGTTGCCCAGGGGTACCCCCGCGATCTGGCGCGGCGGCACACATGGTCCCATGCCCGGTGTGACTACGATATAAAATATGAGATTCCTCGTACCTGACGTTCTCTCCCCTGCTGACTGCCTCGCCCTGTCAGCGAATGTCGGGTATCTCAACTGGCGGGATGATAGCCTAATCCCTATCACCGATATTCTATCATCCCGTCTTTCTTCTCATTGTATGGACGAACCAGCCTATGCCCGAGTTGAACAGCGCCGAGAAGGGCATCACTGGCATAGCGATGATAAGAATAAGCACTGGCGCAACAGCACTAAGACGCCTGGGTATACTGCGTCGGTATTGTTAAGCAAACCTGATGAATTTAGCGGTGGTGCTTTTAGGTTTGAAGACGGAACAGAGTTTAAACACTACGGCGATCTGCTGGTGTTTTCAGCAAAGCAGCGCCACATGGTGCAACCACACCACGGCGTCCGCAAAATTTTGTTAATGTTTTTGAATGAATAAGAACGTACAAAATATCACAATTCCTTATACTCCGCGCCCGTTGCAGAACACGTTTCACAACAATGCCGCGCGGTTTAGTGTGGCGGTTTGCCATCGGAGATTTGGCAAAACCGTAATGGCAATTAACCATTTGCTAAAGGAAATTTTGACTTGCAAGCATCCAAAGGCGCAAGGTGCATACATCGCGCCGACATTCAGTCAGGCAAAACGTGTTGCCTGGGGGATGCTGCGAGAATATGCGGGTGTTATACCTGGGGTAAAATTCAACGAGGCCGAGCTTCGATGCGATTTACCGGATAATCGCCGGATATATCTGCTGGGCGCAGAGAGCGGCAGCGTGGATAATCTTCGCGGTTTGTTCATAGACGCTTGCATTATGGACGAATATGCAGACATGAACTCGCGGTTATATCCGGAGATTGTGCGTCCAGCTATTGCCGATAGGCTTGGTTCTGTTTTGTGGATTGGCACCCCACGGGGTGATAATCAGTTTCGCGAGATATACGATTTTTGCCGTGAAAAGCAGGATGAAAAAAATCCAGATTATTTTACGATGCTGTTTAAGGCATCGGAGACGGGCATCCTTGACGCTGACGAGTTGGAAGCAGCGCGCGAGACAATGGATGAAAGTCAATATCAACAAGAGTTTGAATGCAGTTGGAGTGCCGCTTTAGTTGGTAGTTATTATGGACAAGCGTTAGACAAAGCAGATGCGGACGGCCGCATCGGAAATGTTCCTTATGATCCTCAGTTAAAAGTTAGTGTTAGTTTCGATCTTGGTGTTGCGGATTCGACGGCGATTATATTTTTCCAACAATATCGTCGCACCGGAGAAATTCGTATTATAGATTATTATGAGGCTAGTGGAGAAGGGCTGCATCATTACGCTAGAGAGTTAAATAACCGCGAGTATGATTACGACAGGTTTTATTTTCCGCATGATATTATGGTTAGAGAGTTAGGCAGTGGAAGTAGTCGTTACGAAATATTGAATAGCTTGGGCATTCGCCCGACAGTTGTTCACAAGTTGACGGTTCAAGACGGTATAGAGGCGGTGCGGGGTATTCTGCCGCGATGTTATTTCGACAGGAAAAAGTGTGCGTCGTTGTTAAAGTTGTTGCGTCATTATCATCGATCATGGGATGCGCGCCGGAATGATTGGCGCGATCGTCCTAATCACGATCACAGTTCTCATGCTGCTGACAGTATGCGATATTTAGCAGTTGGTATTAGAGATAGTGAAGACGATGACGTTATAAAGATGATGTCGCGTTCGCAACGTTTATCCGATGGGCGTCCGGTGATTATGACTGATTATGCCGACAGTTTCGCTTGAGCCGGTCACATATGCTGACGCTGCTTACGTCTCGAGAAGGCTTCGGAAATGGGACGAAAAAGAAATTATGCCGTTGTTGCGTGGTGGTCCGGAGGATTTGGCGATGTTGTCGGCGTCAAGTAATTATGGCCGTGTGGCGCTTTGCGATGGTGTTCCGGTAGCTGTGTTCGGTGCTACAGAAACAAAGCCAACCATATGGCAAGTCTTTATGTTTGCAACGGACAAATGGCCAAAGGTGGCGCTGACGGTTACGCGGCACATTAAAAAAGTGATGATTCCAATTTTGTACGATGCTGGCGCAAACAGAGCGGAATGTCGTTCGCACTCGGAATATATTTGGGCGCACAAGTGGTTAAAATGTTTGGGAGCTAAACAAGAGTCTGTTCTCCCAGAGTATGGCCCAAAAAGAGAAACGTATGTTTCGTATGTGTGGTTAAGGTCACAATATAGGTAGGTTAGCTATGTGTATGTTTTCAGCACCGGAAATAAAGACGGCTACCGTTAAAAAGGTTGCTCCTCCCCCAATGCGCAGCGATAAGGAAATAGCAGTTAGTGCGCGTGAAAAAAGGCGTCGATCTTTGGCAAGGAAAGGTCGTTCATCGACATTGGTAACTGGTGGAGAAGGTGCGCCGGGTTCAGCTAATGTTGGAACAAAAACTTTATTGGGTGCTTGAGATGCCAAAAAAGAAAAAAAAGCCTTATAGGAAAAAGTGATGTGTACGCCTGGAATGTATGAACAAATGTCAGGTAGCGCAAAAACTGCGGTTAAGGCATTGCCCAAAAATTCTTTAGGTATGCGTCTTGATAAAGCGCAGCGTGCCGCGAAATCGACTGTTGGGGGCGGCACTTATCAAGGACGAACCATTATGGACGGCGTCCCTCGCAACACAGATGTGGCGGCTGTGCGTAATACTACGATGTTGGGGGTTTGATGAACTTTAAAGATATTGACGCAATCTTTCGTCGTTATGATAGACTAAAGCAGCAGCGCGCAAACTGGGAAAGCCATTGGGAAGAAATCGCAGAAAGAGTTTTACCGAGGTCAGCGGAGTTTGTCGGTCGTCGAACCCCAGGAGACAAAAGAACTGCACAGTTGTACGAGGCAACAAGTGCGCTTGCGCTGGAACGTTTTGCCGCTGCCGTCGAAAGTCTGCTAACTCCAAGAGGCGCAAAGTGGCACACGTTGCGTGCGAGCAACCCAGAATTAAATCAGGTGCCAGATGTAGCTGCATGGTTTGATGCAGTTGAAAACAGACTGTTTCATTACCGTTACGCTCCGCGTGCAAATTTTGCCAGTCAGATGCATGAAAGTTACATGTCAATGGGTGCGTTTGGCACTGGGTGTGTCTTTGTTGACGAGCGTTTTGATGAGGGCTTTCGCTATAGAGCAATCCACCTTGCTGATTTGTTTATAGCTGAAAATGAATTTGGAATTGTGGACACGGTTTTCCGTCGAATGGATTGTTCGGCGCGACAGGTTCGTCTTATGTTTGATGACGATGCGCTGTCAAAAGAGTTAAGGGAGAAGGCAGAAAAAAATCCTGACGAAATGGTTGAGCTAATTCATGTTGTAGCTCCTCGCAGCGACCGCGATATGAGTATGTCAGATCGTGTAAACATGCAATTTGGTAGTGGTTATTATGAGGTTCAGACACACAACTTGATTGAAGAAGGCGGATTTGAAGATTTTCCGTACATTATGAGTAGGTATGTCACGGGAACGCGCGAAACATACGCCCGAAGTCCTGCAATGCTGGTTTTGCCGGATATTAAAATGCTTAACCAGATGTCTAGGGTTGTGATTAGAGCGGGAGAAAAAGTTGTTGACCCGCCTCTGTTGATTGCTGACGACGGTGTTATCCTGCCGGTCAACACGCGCGCTGGAGGAGCAACGTTTGCTCGATTAGACGGGCGAACGCAAGCACCGATACAACCGTTGAATACGGGTGGGCGCCCTGACATTGGCGAAGACATGATGGAGCGGCGACGGAGAACAATTAATGATGCGTTTCTTGTGACGCTGTTTCAGATACTGGTAGACAGCCCACAGATGACTGCAACGGAAGTGTTACAGCGCGCCCAGGAGAAAGGTGCTTTGTTAGCGCCTACCGTTGGTCGGCAACAAAGTGAGACTTTAGGGCCATTAATTGAGCGCGAACTTGCAGTATTGGGACGGCAGGGCTTACTGCCGCCGGTTCCGGAAATTCTTGCAGATACAGAATACGAAGTAGAATACGTCAGCCCTTTGTCGAGGGCGATGAAGTCGGAAGAGGGCGTTGGTATTTTACGCACACTTGAGATGGTGCAGCCAATTGCAGCGGTTGATCCAAGTGTAATGGACAACTTCGACTTTGACGAAATAACCCGTGTGCTTGCAGACGTGAATGGTGTTCCGCAACGCATACTTAACTCGCAAGAAAACATCGATGCACAGCGTGAGCAACGGGCAAATCAGCAAAATACGCAAGCGTTGCTGAACGCTGCACCGCAAGCGGCAGATGCGGCGTTGAAGGTTTCTCAAATTAGTCAGGCAGCGCAACAGTGACCACCCAGCGCCAATTGGTTGAGGCGTACCGAAATGTTTTCTTACACAGTCCGGAAGGTCAGACGATCTTAAAGGACATGATGAAAGCGTCAGGACTTTTTCAAGTTACGGGCATCCGCTCCAATGAGGAACTGCAACATTTAGAGGGCGCGCGCGACATTGTCAGAAGAATAATAGGATTTCTTGGCTTGTCGGACGAACAAATTTTTAAAATTGCAATAGGAGAAGTTATTGATGAGTGAAGACCAAGGGTCCGTTTTGACGGGTAACCCAATTGAAGAAACCCCTGCACCAGTCGTTGAGGCAGCGGTTGGAGAAACAACGTTAACTCAGTCTGACTGGGTAAGCGATGAGTACAAGGAAGTTGTTGAGGCGAAAGGTTGGAAAAGCGCCGATGACGTTATGAAAGGTTATGTCAATCTTGAACGTCAGATAGGTGCTGATAAAGTTGTTCTTCCGAAGGAAGGCGATGATATCGCTGAATGGGAAGGGTGGGAAAAACTTGGCACGCCGGAAACTAGCGAGGGCTACGATTTAAAGGCACCAGAGGGTTACGACGCCTATGCCGAAAACATGTCTAATTGGTACAGAGAAGCCGCGCACAAAGTAAAGCTTCCAGCAGCACAGGCGCAGCAACTGCACGATAGCTATGTTCAGCATATAATGCAGATGCAGGAAAACGCTGCCCTTGAGCAAAAGCGTCAGGTTGAAGACTGGGGCAATCAAATCAAGCGTGAGTATGGTCAAGCGTTAGACGAGCGTGTTGGCCTTGCACATCGAGCGATGAGGGCATTTGGTTCCGATGAGTTGAGAACTCTGATGGATGAAACAGGTTTGGGCAATCATCCGGAAGTTGTAAAGGCATTTGTTAAGATTGGTTCGGAGTTAAGTTCCGGTCAGCAATTTAAAGATGCGGAAGAGACGGGACGATTCGGCGTTACGCCAGAAGCGGCGAAAGAGCAAATTGCTCAGATACGCGCGCACCCTGGATTGTACGATACGTCACATCCGGAAAACAAAATTTTAAATGAAAAGTTAACTCGCATGACAGAACTCGCGCATGGTGATGATGTTCTGTTCACAGCGGGGCGATGAATTTCCGATAACCTTTCGAGGCCGGAACTGACGTTTGGGAAAGACCAGACAGCCGCCGTCTGCCACGGCAGGGTCCGATATGGGTAACCCATCACAATTTCACCTTTAACCAGGAGTGATTGCATATGAGTGTGCAAATTACCACTGCGATGGTGGAACAGTACAAAGGTAATGTTGAACACCTTGTTCAGCAGAAAGGTTCGCGTTTGCGTTCGGCTGTCGGTGTGGAAACCGTCGTCGGCAAAAATGCGTTCTTTGAGCAGATTGGGTAAAATGTTTGCCTAGCTAGATGGCGACATCTAGCCGAAACCCTCTCAAATTCGGGGAAGCCTTTAATCTGGTGATCCCGAGCCAAGCCCTACGGGGAAGGTGTAGAGACTTGACGGGAGGCATCTCTTAGAGATGAAGAGAAAGTCCAGCGCACAAACGGCGTAAGCTGGCAGCGAAAGCTGTAGTGTGATGCAACTGCTGCTCAACTTCGTACTAGCCGCCATGCGGATACGCCGCGTATGGATACACCCCATGCGAGGCGTCGGGTTAGCCTTGAGGACTATGACTGGGCTGACCTCATCGATAACGAGGACCAATTACGTTTATTGGTTCAAGTCCAGGGACCGTATTCAGTTGCGGCAGCGAATGCTCTAGGACGGGCAATCGATTCTGCAATTGTTTCGGCAGCAGACGGAACTGCATTTACAGGCGTTTCTGGTGGAACATCCACTAGCTTCGATACGAATAACACTGTAGATGTTCAAGTCGGCATTTCTCCTGCTGCTGACACTGGACTAAACGTCGGCAAGCTACGTGCAGCCAAGCAGATATTGGATGCCAACGAGGCTGATGACAATGATCGTTATTGCGTTATCAATGCCAAACAGCTTCAGAATTTGTTAGCAGAAACTGAAGTTACCAGTTCGGACTTTGCCACTGTGAAGGCATTAGTTTCTGGTGATGTTAGCTCTTTTTTAGGGTTTAATTTTATCAGAACCGAATTGATTGGTGTTGACAGTAATTCCGATCATAAAGTTTTATTCTGGCAAAAGGCTGGAATGAAGCTGGCCATTGGGGCCGAGCCAACCATTAAAATATCAGAGCGCGCTGATAAAAATCATGCCGTCCAGGTATTTGCTTCTATGTCAATCGGGGCAACCCGAATGCAAGAAGAATTGGTTGGGTACATCGAATGTGATCCAACATAGGAGGGCTGACTTATGGGTACTAAAAACTCAACTTTGGTCAGCAATTTTGAGGCAACACCTCCTACATTAAGTGATGCTTCGTTGTTGCATGGCCGTGTGCGTATTGCGCAGGGTACTGTAGCTTGTGCCGCTGGTGATACCAACGACAACGACATCGTGCAGTTGGCGCCGATTCCATCGAATGCTTCTGTACCGCATATCTTTATTGCGTCAGATACGTTTGGTGGATCGTGTACCTTCAATGTGGGCATTTATACGTCAGATGGTGTGGTCAAAGATGAAGATGTCTTTGCTACAGCAGTTGCTGATGCTGGTGCCTTTGCTGACGTTCGACATGAGGCCGCTGATATTAATACTTGCGGCCAAAAAATGTTTGAGTTGGCAGGTGATTCCACCGATCCCGGTGGCTATTACTACATTGCGGCAACAATGCACGCAGAAGGCGGAACTGGTGGTGATATGAGTTTCATCATTCATTACGTCGTTGACTAACAGAATAGGGGGGGGTGACCCCCCCTGTTTTTAGAAAAGCTAGGAATATTTGCGTGGTAAAAAATGACAGCAACATTTGTAAGCATTAGTAATCGCGCATTAACTTTTTTGGGCGCGCAACCCATTACGTCTTTAGAAGACGATACTAAGGAAGCGCGTGCCTGTAACAGAATGTACGAACAATCTCGCAATCAAGTTTTGAGGAGTCATAATTGGAACTTTGCCGTTAAGCGCGCGTCACTTGCGGCAAACACTGTTGCGCCGATTTGGGAATACACAAATGCTTTTGATTGGCCATCTGATTGCTTGAGAATCATTGACGTTAACACAACGCAAGAATGGGTAATCGAAGGTAGGCAAATTGTTTCTGACGCTGGGGCGCCGCTTCAAATTGTTTACATTAGTGAGGTCACAGACCCTACCTTGTTCGATGTTTTGTTCGTTGAAACATTTGCTCTTAGGTTGGCAAGCGATATCGCGTATGAGATTACAGCTAGTCAACAAGTTCTTTCCAATATGGAAGAATTGTACCGGCGAAAAATTGCTGACGCGCGCGTCGTAGACGCACAAGAGGCGCAACCGGCGGCTGAAATAGACTTTTTGGAATCCAGAATTTAAATGTCTCGCGTTACAGCAATACAAACAAATTTTACCGCTGGTCAGTTATCCCCTCGTTTGTTCGGACGGGTAGACCTTTCGCGCTATGCCAATGGCGCATCTGAAATTGAAAACATGATTGTCCAGCCGCATGGGGGGTTAACTCGTCGCCCAGGCACTAAATTCGTCAACGAAGTAAAAACTAGCTCACAAAAAACACGTTTATTACCGTTTGAATTTTCCACTATTCAATCGTACTGCATCGAAGCTGGAGACGAATATTTACGATTTTTTAAAGATCAAGGTGTTATTTTAGAATCGAACAAAACTATTAGTGCGCTCACTAGGGCAAACCCTGGAGTTGTTACGGCTACGAGCCACGGCTACAATAACGGTGACTTGGTTTTCCTGTCGTCTGTGGTTGGCATGACACAGGTCAACGGCAAATATTTTTTGGTTGCCAACAAAACAACAAACACTTTTGAGTTAACAGACGTTGACGGTGAAAACGTCAACACATCAAGTTTTACGGCTTACAGTAGCGGAGGAACCGCTGCGCGGGTGGTGCAGATTTCATCGCCATACGATACTGCCGACCTCTTTTCAATTCAGTATGCACAAACGGCTGATGTGATGTATTTGGTGCATCCCTCTTATGCGCCTAGAAAATTAACTCGCACCAGTCACACTGCCTGGACATTAACGGAAGTTTCCCTAGAAGACGGACCTTATCTGAATGAGAATATCACAACCACAACTTTAAATCCGAGCGGAACGTCTGGGTCTATAACTATTACGGCCTCCGCGACAACAGGCGTTAACAATGGTGATGGGTTTCAATCGTCAGATGTTGGACGATTGATCAGAATTGAACACATCGCAACTGCTTGGGGAACATCAACAGGTTATTCTGTTGGCGATGTCGTGAGGCATAACGGTAATGTTTATGAATGCATAGTCGCTGGTACTAGTGGAAGTTCTGGAGGTCCAAGTGGTGATTTAGCTCAAATTATAGACGCTGGGGCAACGTGGAAATTTGTTTCCACTGGCGGTGTTTATTTTGGAAATGCAACAATTACAGGTATCAATTCAACGGTTCAAGTGGCCGCAACAGTAAATGGGTTTTTAGCAAAAAGTACTGCTGAAAAAACGTGGAGACTAGGCGCATTCAGCGCAACGACTGGCTACCCAGCCGCTGTCAGTTTTTTTGAGCAACGTTTGTTTTTTGCAGGGACTTCTGATCAACCTCAAACAATATTTTCCAGTCGCTCTGGAGATTTTGAAAACTTTGCTCCTAGCTCTTTAGACGATGGTGCAGTGACAGTCACCATTGCTACTGACCAAGTTAACCGCATTCATTGGTTATCTCCTGGTAGACAATTAGCTATTGGAACGTCAGGCGGTGAATTTACGTTGTCGTCATCCGGCAACGAAGAGGCTGTGACTCCAAGCAACGTTCGGGTTTTGCGTCAAGGCACGCGGGGAGTCCACACCACTCGCCCAATCCGAATTGATGATCGTGTTTTGTTTATTCAGAACCATAGGAGAAAAGTCAGGGAATTATCGTTTGATCTTGCGTCTGACAGCTTTGTTGCGCCTGATCTTACAATTTTATCGGAAAATATTACTGGCGGCGGTGTGGTCGAAATGGCCTTCCAGCAAGAGCCAGATAGTGTTGTTTGGGCAGTTAGAGACGATGGTGTTTTAGCCGGTCTGACCTACATGCGTGAACAAGAAGTTATTGCGTGGCATCAGCATAAGATTGGAGGAATTAGCGGCGCTGCAACGATAACGGTCACCGATTTCAGCAACATCGCAACCGGAACTAAGCTGGTTTTGACGAAATCAGACGGCAACACCGTAACAATAACTTGTCAAGGTGCTGGCACTGGAACCCCTGACACTAATAAATTTTTCCACAACGCATCAAACGATGCAACGGCTGACAATTTGTTTACCCTGCTTAATGGCTTGGATGACTTTACCGTTGCAAACCCAGCCGCCAACGTGGTTACGGTTTTTGAAACAACGCGCGCGGGAACTGGTTTTCTGTCTATCGTAAGCGATGACACAACTCGTTTAGCTGTCACAAGTCAATCTCACGCATTAGTCGAATCTGTGATCACAATTCCTGGCAGTGACGAAGATGAATTGTGGCTTGCAGTCCAACGCACCGTCAATGGAACAACAAGAAGATATGTTGAGGTTTTGACTTCAAAATTTGACACGTTCCGAGGCAGCGCCAAGGAAGCGTCTGTATTTTTAGATAGCAGTCTTTCATATAGTGGTGCGTTATCATCTAGCCTTTCTGGATTGGATCATTTAGAAGATGAAGATGTTTCTATTTTAGGCGATGGCGCTGTTTATCCTAATCAAGCCGTTGCTAGTGGTGCTGTTTCTTCTTTGTCTCCATCTGTGGCCACGGCAGCAGTAGGATTGCCTTACGCCTCTGTTATGAAAACCTTGCGTCCCGAGCAAGGTGGTGACGATGGTAGCGCTCAAGGCAGAACAAAGCGTATATTTGAAACAACTTTTAGATTTCTTGATACGTTGGGGGCCGAATACTCAACGGGGCAGCAAAACAATTTCGATACAATTCAGTTTAGGAAAAGCAGTACGCCAATGGATAGCTCTCCTCCGTTGTTCAGTGGTGATAAAACAGTTCAGTTTCATGGAGGTTGGGAGTCAGACGCCCAGCTAACGGCGCGTCAAACGCAACCGTTACCATTTGAGTTAACTGCTGTGGTAACTAAAATTATAACTCACTCGGGTTAAAAAATGTGCGAACCAGCAACAATTGCTACCGGACTAATGATTGCCAGCACGGCAGCAACGGCATACGGGCAATATCAGGCAGCAGACGCGGCGGCTCAAGGGTTGGCTCAAAAGGCTGAATTTGAAGAGCTTGACGCCCAAATTCAAGAGAATAATGCAATTCTCTCTCGTCAAGCAGCAACCGCTGATGCAAACACGATTCAGCGTCAACGTGAAGTTATGCTTGGAAGACAAGCTGCTGGGTATGCAAAAAGTGGTGTAGTCATTAATGAAGGAAGTACGTTAGAGGTTTTTGGCGATACAGCGGCTGAATTTGAGTTAACACGTTTAAGCAGAATTCACCAAGGAGATGTTGCAGCAAACGCTGCACGCATTGCTGCTGATCAAAAGCGAAATCGGGCAAAACAATTTATTGGTCAGGCAAAGTCAGCAAGGCAAGCTGGTATGTTGCAAGTTGCCGGTACGTTGCTAGGCGGCGGTGCTGGCATCGCTGGAAATTTACCGTCTTCTTCTTCCGGTTCTGGTCCTCTGACTTCTGTTTTTGGAAGCGAAGGTGGGCAAACTTATGCATTTGATAGGCCGTAAATATGGCTAGAATTCCAAGATATGTATCAACAGCGCAAGCAGTGTCTCAGTCGGGTGTTGTTGCATTACCGGATGCGCCTGTGCCAGATTTTCAAGGTCGAGCGTTTATGCAGCTTGGCAACGAGATGGGGAAAATCTCCGATAAATTATTTAAAGCCGCTGAAGACGATGCTGTTGGAAACGCCCATTTAAACGCAACGTTAAAGCTAAATGATTTAGAGATGGAGTTGCAAACTGAAGATCCGATGTTTGCAATGTCAATTTATGATTCTAGAGCAAACGCAATTATTGAAGAGTCATCAAAAAATCTTTCGCGGAACGCTAAAGCAAGGTTTAGTTCCGAAATTCGGCGGCAATTTGCCGCCAGCAAAATTGCTGTTCAAAAAGACGGCATCACGCGCGGCCGACAAAAGCTGGAAGCAAATCT
>TARA_R100001594_G_scaffold47989_1_pt1 | contig 12022 bp, 7 predicted proteins | sample TARA_R100001594 | Tara Oceans TARA_R100001594 (sample SAMEA2622752) | marine metagenome | biome: marine biome (ENVO:00000447); feature: marine epipelagic mixed layer (ENVO:xxxxxxxxx); material: "saline water (ENVO:00002010), including plankton (ENVO:xxxxxxxx)" | depth 150 m | reverse complement strand
GTCGCTATATTATCAATATAAGCCCAGAACTCAACAGTAAAATCACCCTCTTCAAATAACCAATCCGTACTTTCTGCTACACTTAAATAATCACCAGTTCCATCGAAATCTACAGAATAATAATTATCGCTATGAGCACCATTAGATACACCAGATAATCTAAAGGGATGTCCAGATACAGTACTACTATCCGTCCTAAATGTTACACTCTGCCCACGATAAAAAGCAGGAGTTGCTTGCTTCTCTCCATCAATATAATACTTATCACCACCCCCATCATCATATACCGTTACACCAACACCTGTTTGTCCTCTTGCAGTACCAGGGATAGTAGTTGCAACCTTTCCTCCGCGTACAGTATTAAGAATAGGAAGGGCTCCTGTTGCCTCATTTAATGAAGTAGTATCCCGCATACTTACAGGTGTCCAATCATTTCCCTTTCCGGATTGATCTATTCCTATTCGTTTAGAACCATCTAAAGGAAGATAGCAACCATTAACTCCCCATCCTTTTGGGTCACTGTAACTATCAATTAATATTTGACCATTAATAGAAATAGCACCCCATTCTGGAGCATCACTGGTACGGGCTATTGAAATAGAATCAATATCGCCAGAATAAGAAGAACTCACATACCATTGACCGCCACTAGAACCCTGAGTAACAGTTTCTTTTACAACACCATCTAATATTAATTCAAATACCAATGGTTTAGCTGCGGTAACCCAAGTAAAAACTCCAACACCACCAGCAGCAATGGTTACATCCTGACCCAAAGCAATAGTAGCCGTTTCTCCATTGGTATTACCTTCTGCCGCATCACTAGTACTACCATTAAATCCTTGAGCAAGTGCTTGACTCCACCCACTAACACCACTAACTGCACTACTCCAATCTCTCCCATTATTTAAATCAGTAAAAGAAGGAGGAATATACTTCTTAGGTCTCCACTGTGCAGTCAAGTCATCTGTAAAACCAAAATGTGATGCATCAAGTGATTGTCCATCAATGAAATAAACCTGGGACATCGAACCAGAAAAAGATCTATTTGCGTCTCCTGTATCCGAACCAATGAAATGAGCAATTGCTGCATTTATTTCAAATTCTGTATTTTGAGTCCAACTAGTACTCTGAAGAGTTTGTAACTGGCCATTTACATAAAACCTTAAACCATCTGTAACACTAGATTGCGTGGCATCTACCGCTATTACGATATGATAAAATCCGCTGGTGTCCCGCAAAACTGCATTAGTCTTTCCCGCCATATCAGCAGCAGAAAAATCATTCTCACATCTTAAGGTATCAACAGTACTATTATCAAAGCAAAACGTACAAGATGTTCCATCTGATCCCCCATCACAACCAAAAAGACCATGTTTATTGGTTCCGGATAATGCGGTTCTTCTTACCCATCCACTCCAAGTGAATATTCTTCTATTTCCTGGACTAGTAAATGTACGCGTAAGATATCCATTGGTATTTACACTTTCTTCATCAATAGCTTCAAATAAAGTGGTTTTATCAATTATTTGAGCACCTGAGGCGCTAACTTCGGTGACTACCTGAGGAATTGCTACTGCCATTTTATTTTATCCTCAACTAAAGTCTAGTGAAGCACCAGCAAGTAATTGAGTACCCGCTATTCCCACTCTTTGAACCGTAAATGAAATTAAACTAATAGTTCCCGACGTTGTGGGTATATTAGGAGAGGAACCTCCAGGCCATAAGAAGTAAGTACTAAACCCAACAGTTGTTACACCAGAATTAACTAACCGGACAGTATGACTCTCACCATCACTTCCACCTTTACTACTAATAGTCGTAACTCCTGAAGCAGTTACCAAATGATCCTGAGCATTAGTTAAATCTAAATGAGTAACAATACCAGCTGGAGTAAGAGACTCTGTTGTTAATCCCGCCGCAGCAACTGTAATCGTTGAAATACCAACTGTATCATCTGATGTAATAGTTACACCAGAGAAATTAAGTGCTGTAGAAGCAGTACCCGTGAGAGAACCATCTGATTGTATATCAATCCCAGATATAACTCCCGTTAATGCGCTACCATCCCCGCTAAAACTAGTAGCAGTTACAAAACCTGCCACACTTAATGCGGTATTTAATCCAATCGCTGCTTTATCATTATCATAAAGGAAATCAACTTGAGTTTGTCCATAAATTATAATTCCGGCACCATCTTGTGTGGTAGATGTAGGAGTAGTTGTAGAACCAATACCTACTGTTTTATCTCTTACATTTAATTCATTAGTATTAATAATGGTTTCTGTACCATTTACCGTTAAATTAGTAACAGTAATACTCGGAGCACCACTCAATCCACCAGAAGTTCCAGTTACATTGCCCGTAACATCTCCAACAAAACTTGTAGCAGTAACTATACCCGCAAAAGTAGCGTTACCATTTGTTTTTCCGATAGTAACCGCAGTTCCTACTGAAAATTCGGTAGCGGTAACAATACCAGTTACATCAATTCCATTAGGATTAATTCTTGCTATAGAAGAACCCGAAGAAACAAACGTTAATTGAGAGGTTCCAGGACTAAAGAAACCTGTAGAAGAATCTCCAGAGAAAGCAACTGGAGGATTTCCAGCACTTCCCGTAGTCAATGAAGCAATGGTATTAGTAACAATACCCAAATTAAATGGAGAGGAATCAACCCAAACTGTTTGAGTACCTATTCCTAATGTAACTTCATCATAATAGATATAAGTTCGTCCTAAAGTATTATTAAACCACAAATCCCCCGAACTAGGACCCGAAGGTGCTTCTGTTCCTACACTAACCTGTGCTCCACCACTACCACTACCACCACCAGTAGTAATCTCAATAATATTACTTCCTGCATCATTAAAACTATCACCCGTATTCATGAATTTGAGCACGGTAAATCCATACCCAACTGTACCAGTGGTTGAAGCAATACCAACTCCTGCACTAATGTGCATAAGTTGAGAACCATCACCATAATAGGTGATAATCCCTGCCGCACCTCCGGCATCATTAAGTGCCGTAATAATACCGGCGGCTAACTTAATAGTACCAATTCCCGATTCAATATAAACAGCATCCTGGAATGTACCAACTCCAGATATATTAATATTTCTGCCTGTTACCTCATCATATACTAGATCTCCGACAACATTTAAATTTCCACCAACATAAAGATCGTTTTGAAAGGTACCTACACCAACAAACGTAGAAACCCCTGATATATTAACCGTAGTAGCAGCAATTCCACCTCTAACATCTAATGTTGAGCGTGGGCCCGTACTACCAATACCTACTTTTTTATTCGTAGTATCGGTAAAAATAAGATCGGTACTTACTTCTAAACCGTTTTTAACTACAAAATTCTTATTGACAGCCATTTCGGGTTCACTCTCCCCCTAGTTTTTACTATTTATCAGCTTTGCTTTTCAATAGTTATATAAGCGTTAGTGGAAGTATTACCTCCTAACTGAGTTGTAACAATTGTTACTTCTCCATTAGAATATCCACTAGCACCACCGCCACCAGAACCGCCTGAAGATCCCGCATTTCCGCCAACAGTACCTCCTCCTCCACCACCATTATTTCCCTCACCATTACCACCGTTATTTCTATGTGCTAATCCCGATTTATATCCCCTTTGAATAGTAGCAGTACCACTTGCTATTCCACCTTCTCCTCCTCTAAATTTCACATTTCCTACGTCCGAACAAGGAGAAAATCCTTGAGTAGCATAATAGTTACCAATAGTACAAGCAGAGAGCCTACCTCCCGTAAGAGAACTATAATTAACACCGCCACTATAGGATCCTCCCGCAAAAAATCCTGCTACAGGTAAACTTCCTTCAGAAAATAATCCTCCACCCAATCCTGGATTACTACCTGTTCCATTCTCCCCCGCAATAGCTACACCTCCACCATCTCCACCTCTTCCATTACTGCCAGCACCGCCACCACCACCTACAGCAACTAATAAAGTTCCTTTTCTATAGAAGAATGCTCCACCACCACCTCCATTACTACCTCCAGAAGGAGCAGTTAAAGCACCTAACTTAACAATATATTCTGTGTCTTGAGCGAGTGTTAAATTAAAGATAGACATTCCTCCATGCCCACCGCGATTACCCACTAATTCTCTACCCGCTCCGGCCCCTAAAGTTATCTTCACATCTATATCTCTTTCCGGAGCATATAGTGATAATACTCTGGTCCATATACTAGGATCAGCAGTATAATTAAATGTCTCATCATAAAGATTCCTGCTTTGTGTAGAGTATAAGCTTGGCGTGGAATCTAATACTTCCACATTTAAAATTTGACGGGCGGATACTACATCATAATTAACTGCTGTAGTATAAACAGGAGAATTAGAAGCAGATGGATGACTTACGCTACCCTGAATAGTAGTAACCCCTACCGTAGTGTCCGAAATGCTTAAAGTAGAAGAAGTTTGTCCTGAAATAGCAGTTCCATCCTGAGTCCATGCATAACTCAAATCTCCTAAAGTTCCATCGGAAACAGTAGCACCTATAGAAAAAGTAGCAGATTGACCTTGTGCTACCGTAGAAATACCCGGTTCAGATGTAATAGTAATAAAAGGATCTACTCCTATAGTAACAATACCAGAATCTAAAGGTTCATTAAGGGCATTAGGGGTTGATTTACCCACACCATAAGCAGAAGGAGTATAAGCGTTACGCAGATAAAATTCTCTTCCATTATCATCAGGACTAATAACATTAGAGATGGTAAGAGTCGTAGTAGCACTGCCACTTATATTAGTACCATCAGATAATGCTCCTACCCCCACTTCATACCACTGATAGGTAAGAGTTCCATCAGGAACAGCAGGATTAGTAGGAGTTTGACTAGGAAATGTAGCGGTTGCTAATCCAATAAAAGAAACTTCTCCACCACTTATAGTACTCCCTGTCCCGGTTAAAGAAGAGAGAGACAAGATTGGACCATTAAGATCCAATGTAGTCGGAATGTGGCGAAAGACTTGAGCTCCTATCATGCGAAGTTTTGTCCTCCCACGACACCGAAGAGAGATGAACCACCATCAAATGTCATGAATGAATAAACATCAGTTTTAGATGCTGTTTGAGTAACAATCGGGACAACTCCTCCCCCAGGCCAGTATACAGGAATAGTAGAACCTCCATTATCTTTAAAGGTATCAATACCAACCGAATAACCCGTTGAATCTTGAAGTATCTTAACTGTAAAGGCGGTAGAACCTGAAGGTGGATTCACTAGATTAAACTGAGTTACAGATTCATCTACTGTTAAAGTAAAGGATTGTCCTTTGGACAAATCAATTTCCACCGCACCACTAGAAATATCTAAAACTTCTACATTTTCTGAATAAGTTTTAAACTTACTAGCACCATCTACATCTAATACCGCTCTTGGAGAGGCGGTTCCCAATCCAACTGAACCTGTTGCTTCTGCTGTAATTACCGTACCACCCACTCCTACATCTAAAGAAGTAGTTGTAACAATACCTGCGCTTACATGTCCTGAAGAACTATCTAAGCGATAAGTAGTGGCAGTTAAAGCACCCCCCACACTTACATCTTGAGTAATAATTCTTCCAGCAAATTCCGAACTATTAGTTACATACAGATCTGTTACTCCACTACCCACTTGTCCAACATGTAATGGATAATGAGGGACAGTAGTTCCAACCCCAACCCTATTAGAATCGATTGGATAAATTCCTGTTCCCAATCCAGACGATACTGGAGCCCATAAACTATCATTAGAAAGATTAGTTAATCCGGCACCATCACCTTGGAAAGAAGTAGCGGTTACAATTCCAATAAAATTAGAATTACCAATAACTTGGAACTTATAAGTTCCAGCAGTAGTTCCAATTCCCGTAGCACCTAAGGCATCTACTGAGAAAATCGAACCTCCATTATTAACTTGAAGATTATTAGCACCTGGAGTAGTGGTTCCAATCCCTACCTGATCAAAGATGTTAATGTTGGAGTTCTTAGCAATACTTACATTACCAAAACGATACCAATCATTCTCCGTGGAATACATCCACCCTACATATCCACCCTTAGCAGGATTAGCATTATAAGTCAGATCTCCTGGGTTACCCGCCAGAACTGGAGTAGAAATTCCCACAGTTTGCTTTCTGGAAATAGTAGCATCACCCTGTAAGAATATAGAAGCTGCTTCAATACCCTTCGTAGAAGTGGACGTAAGTTTATTGTTAAAGATTACTGGTCCATCAAACTCAGAAATAATACTAGCATTTGGACCACCCTCAACTCTAATAGAACGACTAATAGATGCTTCTAAAGGAGTAAGAACATCAAATCCAATGTTAATACCGCCCGTTTGAACGTCTTCACCCGTTACTGATGGAATAGGAGCATCAAATACTTCTTCTTGTCCCGTGGCAGAACTTACTTTCTTGTTACCAATATAAAAATCACCAGCATCATTCATACCAGTGTAAACGTTTACACCACCATCTTGCTTAGTTGATTGTGCTAACAACTCTTCTTGAGCGGTTAATGTCCGATTCTGACGCTCAGGTAAAGCAGTTGAATAATTACCTGGACCGAATCCTACATATTCAAAAGTATGTCCTGAAGCACGAATGATTGAATTTCTATGGAATTCAATAGGACGACATAAAATTTTCTTAACGACAGACCCTAATGAATGGGTAGAAGCCTTAGTTCCTAATACTCCTCGAAATACCGTGATAGGATTAGAACTTACAGTGGTTTTAACTCTGACAATTTCTTGACCTATTACTAAGAAATCACCAATATTAATACCCAAATTACCAATGTTAGTAATTTCTACACTAGTAGTGGATTCAGTCAGAATAGCCGCCGAAAGAGTAGTAGTTATGCCAGCATACTGTACACCCTGTCTTCCACCTAGATTTTCATTTACATTACTAACATTACCACCTGCTGAAGAATATCCATAAGGATAAGCATACATTGTTCCCGCCACAGTAGGAGCAATAGTACTAGCAATACTAATTTGGAAAGAAGTGCTAGAATCAATCTTCTTAACTATAAAGTCACCACGATAGAGGGGATTATCCGCACCACCCAAGAATATCTTATTATCAACTCTTAAACCATGACTTTGAACGGTAGTAACAATACCAACACTAGTACTAAAATTATAATTAAAGGCGGAAACATTTAAAGATTGTCCCGTCAAAGTAGCAGTAGCATTAGCAGTATTAGTCACCCCAATACCAGTAGTGGTAGCCACACTAACTGTCGATGCTGACGCTACAGTAATCTTAGTTGGACTAGGAACTGCTGTAATTCTATAAAGTTGATTATACTCATCATTAGAATCAGGAATAACACCAGCAACACTTAAAGTATCACCCACATTATCGTAAATAGAAGTTACAGTTACAACACCAACACTCCATGTACCAAATGTTCCAACACCCGCAACATTTAATGTATCATCTACACTATAAGCACTACCACCATCCATAATCTTAACGGAAGTGATATTACCAGAAGCGTTAACTCCAATTCGAGCAGTAGCATATTGTCCTACCGTAGTAGCTGCTCCAGCAGCAACTAATGTAGCATCATACAAATAAGTTTCACTACCCGTACCATATCCTTCTCCACTGTTAGCAATAGAAACATTAGTAACAGGATTTAATCCATGATCAATAATACTTGTAAAAGTATGAGCAGTACCCGCAGAAGAACTAGATGCTATATCTGTAAGGGCAATACCAATATTCGCAGCAAGAAGAGTAGTTTCTAATGTTTCTCTAGTAATACTGTTCTGAAGTTCATTAGTTACAACCTCTCCAATAGGAGATGATAGCGCAAAAGAAGAAGCAGACGGTGCATTGGAATGGGGATTATCTCTATTAGTTTGAGGATAGAGATTTTGAATGGATTGAGAATATCTTTCCGTAGAGAAAGGAGTAACAGTAGGTTTAGTAGATGAGTCTGTAACAATTAAATGATAAACACCATCCTGTTCCCCCGAAATATATTTTTGAACTTCTTTAGATCTATAAACAGAGAAGGTATCCACATAATCCTTCTGAGTAAAAGTAGGAAGACTAGTGGTTCTAGAATTAATATCATTAGTAAAAGTACCAGGACCCGTTGTACTCGCTAAATTAACAACGAATTCTTTAGCACTACTAATACCCGCAACTTCAAATGTACCATTATATCCTGAATTACCTGCTCCTAAGGGATTATTAGCACTCGTAACATTATTAATCAAAACTTTAGAACCTTCCTTTAATCCATGAGGAAGTTCCGAAGTATAATATCCCTTATTACTATCCCAAGAAGCATTAGAAAGGTAACTAGGATTTCTTAATTCATTAAGATTACTTAAAGTAACCTCAGTAGGACTAAAGAATTTATCTACTTCAGCATTGGTCGATCCAATAACCTCACTAGATTCTTGATAGATATACCCATCAACAGGAGGACGAGCAGAAGTAATTCCTGAACCTGAAGGAATTACATAACGCATTGTATAAATTGTATCCAGCGTATTACGTGTATCTGGAGTACGTTGAATAAATGTTCTTGGAGTTGCTGCTCCTAAAGAAGTAGTTCCTAATGAAATTAAAGTAGAATAAACATCATTATCGGTAGTAGCCGTACCAACAGTTACATACCAATTCCCTTGACTAGAATCCCACTGAATTGGATGTCCGATATCCCCAGAAATTTTATCCGAAACTCTACTTACAACTTTAAGAACACCACCTTTTTCATTAATTGTTAAAGCATTTAAAGCAGTAGCATCATTAAGTGTCTTAGCAATTTTAACTTGATCACTACTTACTCCTGCAGTAATAGCATAATAAACCGTATTAGAGTCTAAACCATCAGGTAGATGTCCATTTTCACTAATTACACGAACACTTTCACCTGGTAAGAAACTATGAACTTCACTTAAAGTAACAGTATTTCCACTAATACTATTAATTCCGGAAGCCCTACCTACATCAAATACCTTCTTAGAAGTAACTTGAGTTGTAGTAAGTTCAGTATCCGGCATCACTATACGTGCGGAATACTGATTGGTTACTCCACTCGTAGCATCTGGAATTAAAACATTTAGTTGATCATCCGACTTAGCACCAATTCTATATCCTTCAATTACACTATCAGGTAGTACATCTTCATTAGTTTGATTATAAAGATATAAACGACTAGTTGAAGCAATTCCTACCGTAGCAGAAACATCAATAGCATCATATTCAATTCCCACCGTAGATGTTTCTATTTGTTTTGGTGGAATAATATGAGTAATATATCCAACATCATCTCTAGGGAATGCGTCAACCTTATATCCTTTGGATACTAATGACTTGGCACCAAAGTTAGAGTTAGAGTTAGTAACCGATAAATCACCACCACTCTCAGTAAGGAAGTGTTGAGCATAACCAATAGCAAAGGTGGAAACTATTTGAATAACAGCATCATTAGTTGCTTTAACATGGTAATTCTGATAAAGAGGTTTATATACCGCTTCTGAATCATTAGCTATATTTTCATTTCCTGCAAATGTAGTATCTTTATACTCTCCACTGGAAGTATCATACTTCACAAAAGCATTGTTATCTTTCTGGAGTCCAATTCCTGTAAATTGGGCCACCACCATTGATTTAAATCCTGTTGCCTTGTTACCATCAGCAAACATACCACACATACCATAAACTGATCTTAAAGAACAGTTAAAGATATAGGGAGATGCTGATGTAACAGTATCAACCTGAAGATTTACAGTTGCTCCTGTAGTGGTAGGAAGAGCATTAAGAGGAGGGTTAGATACTTGATATTTAAAGACAGTACTACTAACTACATCACTTACTACAAATTGACCATCATAACCCGAAGCAGTAATCCCACTAACTTCAAAAGCCGTATCGACATCTAATCCAGTAAGAGTATCTTCGAGAGTAACAGTAATTTCAGAAGATGATACCGAACCATCACCTGCCTTAATACTGGTAATACCAACTTCTCCACCAGTCGGTCCAACAATCCGATATTCATCAATCTTAGGTTGAATATCTACACCGCTTGAAGGATAATCAGGTTCAATTTCTCTACCAGAACCAGGACCATATACAAGTCCCACCTTCTCATAATACATATCCAAATCAGTTCTATTAGTAGTATAATCAGTAATAAAACTATCATTAATTTCTACATCATTAACACCATCAGCATACTCAAAACAAGTTAATTTATGATGAGAGAAATTAGGAACAAAAGTATTCTCCGTATAATCTTTATATACTACACCATTGGGATCACCATCAAACATGGTAAATTGCCACAAATAGCAAGATCCTGTTACTCTAAAAAGAGCAGAATGTTCAATCGCCGTATTTGCGGGATTAGGAACATACTTAGGACGTATCTTTGTCTTTCTTAAATCTAAACCTACAATTGAAGTACCACGAGGAAGAATTACACCCCCGTAAATACTATTCATCTTATAAAGAGCATTATCTGGAGTATCTAAATTAAAATTAGTGGTAAGAGACCATGCGGGAAAATCCGAAGAAGTCGTACCATTTCTTAATTTAAAATTATTAGATCCATCAGGTATCCAACCAGGACGGTTATCTACAATATGTTCCCCTGGATACAATAATATAGTAGTTTTACCAAATCTATCGTTATCTAATCCTTTCTGATAAGAGAACCTAGAGGCCTCAATCAATGCTCTTTGAATCGTCTTAAATGGGCGAGTCAGGGAATTACCCTGATTCTCAATGCTATCAGTCGCATCCAAATCATTGGGATTAACATAAAGAATATCTCCACGAGCATTCTTTAGAAAATTATCTAGCCTAGAAAGACCCATTGTATTAACTGTTATAACCGTTATGGATTATTTATCATCAAAAAAAAGGCATCACCAATCAGGATAATGGGATATATTAGAAATGTACTGATATATTAAACTCCATCCAAACTCAAATGTTTCTCCATTTTGATCTTGAAGATAAAAAGGAATATTAGGATGAATTCTTTTAGCAGTATAATATTGACTTACAACTGCACAGTCATCATCAATCCATCTCTCTTTCTCCAATTCTTCTTCACTCATTCCAAGACTCCACCAGTTTAGCAATATCGTCAAATGCTTCTCTAAGATCAGCACTCTGTCCTGAATACATATTTAGATCAGGATGAGTTAAAGTCCATCTCCAAAGATTCATACTTTCAGAATACCACACTTTCAGATTCATAAAAGCTTTATTGTTATATATCTATCAACTTTTTTATAAAAGTGTTGAATAAGACAATCTTTCTTCCGGACAAGTAGCACGTACCATTTCTAGTACATTCATAAATTCTTCCACAGTATCACAATCTACCTGTTTTTCATCTCCTTCAGAAGAATAAAGATAAAAAGTTCTCTTTACGGGATCTACCACGCACTTCATGAGATACTCATCTTCCATACTACAATCTCCTCGTCAATTTATTTTAACACATTTAAGCAGATTTGTCAATCTCGTGACCTATTACCAAATAATAGCAATCCACAGGAAGACCTTGCGTCTGTAAATGTATTTCAGTTCCTTGAACTCTTTTTACAATTAATTTTTGATCGGCTCCTATAGGAGTAAGATGAACAGATAGAGATGTTAAATCTACCTCCTCTTCCCATTCCTCCGGTAAGTTAATTAATTTTTTATTAGTTCTACCATGAACAAAAACACAATTTTTATCGTAATAATTTCTCATCATCCTAAAGCATCACTAACTGTCGATAATCCTATGTAGTTGTTTAATGATTCTAATCTATCGACTTCATCATTTTGATTATTAATACATTGTCTCATTCCCCATATTCTCAAATTATATAATTCATTCCTTTGGGATCTTAATCCTTGAGATGCTTCTAATTTTAAAGCATTGATCCCATCTTCTCCAATAAGAGAAGTTTCTTTCGTACTAGAAACTCCAATAGCATCAGTAATAGCACTTTCAACCGC
>TARA_R100001594_G_scaffold150163_1_pt1 | contig 12035 bp, 6 predicted proteins | sample TARA_R100001594 | Tara Oceans TARA_R100001594 (sample SAMEA2622752) | marine metagenome | biome: marine biome (ENVO:00000447); feature: marine epipelagic mixed layer (ENVO:xxxxxxxxx); material: "saline water (ENVO:00002010), including plankton (ENVO:xxxxxxxx)" | depth 150 m | reverse complement strand
CTTCTTTTACAGGGGTGTGCCAACCCCATAATTCTCCAGATTCTCCACCAACCTCAAATATACTACCATTCTCTACAGCTCTCCTTATATTGTTTTTATCGTTATTAAGACTAGTTTGATTGCCATCAAAAAAAGCATTCCATCCCCATAATATCGCATTCTGCTGCCCATCAACGTAATCCATGTGTTCATGCATTAGGTGGGTAGAGTGTGTTAGTCTGTAAACAGCTTGCCTCCTCAACTCCAATAAGTCTTCTAGCGACATATTTTTAGCTAGATTTTCTATGTGTTCTCTATCATCTGATTTATCTTTTGGTCTAGTTATATCAGTGGGTTTGCCATTGGAATCAAGTTTGATCATTTCACTTGGATCATCTGGGTTCTCTATCCATTGTTCTCTTTTTATTGTTTTAACAACTCCGTTTTTATCATATAAATCTGGATTGACAGCCTTGTATTCATCTATTATATCTTGTAGATGACTTATTCTAGCATCAGCTTGCTCTCTAGATATATTAACTATATCGTTATCATCTTTATCTTCATTCGTTTTTATAAATTTTCTATTTCGCGCATCATATCCCCAACCTCTTTCACGAACTACTTTGTGATGTGTATCAATATCCTTATTGTATCCAGTGAACATGTTTGTAGCCTTACCTCCTTCTAGTAATTCAATTTCCCTTCGTATGTCTGTTATTTTTTGTGATTCAGGCTTTAAGGCAACGTATTGACTCCTGTGAATCCAATCATCTATTTCTTCATTTGTAGCTCCTTGAGCAAGAACATTAACTGTACCATCTGGGTTTAACGATCCCTTTTTTTGTTTAATTAATTTCTCATATCTAACTTGCTCTTCTCCCCAGTGAGCATTCCTAAAGTTTTCCTTTTGATTCCATAAATATTCATAACTATAATTAGTACCATTTATAGTGATGTAACCCGATGTATCTACTATTCTTTCACCTCGACTACCTAAGCTAAATCTTCCGCCGTCTATTGTTGTTCCTCCTTTTTTCTCTAAATCTTCAATAAAAGCTATTTTATCTGCTTCTTCAGTGTTTCCTCCACCACGATTAATTGATTTAATATCTTTTAACGTATTATATATAGCACCGTTGTCATCTTTCTTGCCAGACATTCTATCAACATGATTTATTATATCTTGCAATGCTGACTCTGGAACATCACCAACCCAAGTGCCAAATTCTCCAATTGTAGACTCTCTTGAATCTTTAGAACTTAAATTAATAATGTGACTTTTGTTTTCAGTACCATCACTATTTTCAAAAACAATCCTCACGGCATCTCTAAGTGCATCAGCTTGTTCTAATCTAACAGGTTGATGTTCGTAATGTTTGTTAAAGTTTTTAACTAAACTTCCTTCTTTTGTTAGGTTCCATTTACCACCAACCCACTCTTTCATGTTTTCTATTGTTGGTGTTACTTGGGTTAACTCTTGATCTACAACATTGCTAGATTTACCATCAAAAAACGAACCAAACCACGAGTTTCTAAGTCCTTTTTTAAATGACTCTAATCCGTGCTCATCTGTATACTTTTCATATGCTCCAAAATATTTATCAAATAAATTACCTGGACCTATTTTTTCAAAAAAGTTTTTGTCTTTATTAACTTCCTCACCATACTCCTCCATTAATCTACTCCATTCACCTCTATCCGATGGTTTAACTTTAGATTCGTCTAGAACCTTAGTGGCACCTTTATGCTTGTTGCGAAAAGCTACTTCATTCTTTTTTGATATGGTGTGTTTCTCACCATTATACATATATGTTACTAATTGATTGTCTTGAGACGGACTTGTCTCTTGATTTGATGTTGGGGCTGTAGGTTGACTAACCTGTTCCTCATATGGAATAGCTGTTAATTTTTTAGACTTTAATTCATATTGAAAAGCCTCCTCATTATCTGGTGTTACTATTTTTATTCTACCATCAGATAGTAGATAAGTTTTATTTTCCATACTGTTTCGTTAGTTACCCGTTATTGTTTTAGTTCTTATATAGAACCTTTTTTATATTGCTCTGGTTTTGTAGCTACTATATTTTGCTTTTGAGGTCTTACGTGGTCATAATGGCTTTTTACGTGTTGTGAGAAATAAGCAGTTAAATAATCATCTGTCATTTCCTTATTTTTCATTAATTCTTCATATATAATTATAGCTTCATCTTCATTTATACCATCACTAGTTTTAACTGAATCCAACTTTTTATCTATATTTTGTATCATATTCTCTGATATACCTAGATCTTCATATTTCATCTGTTGTAATCTATTTATCATATCTATTCTAAAACTTCCTCCCTCTGTTTGAATATGATTATCATTAATAAGTGATTCTCTATTTCCCTTTTGAACTATTTCATTTCTTACTTTAAATTCAATATCTTTCATATTTAGTTCACCAGCATTCTCATATGATCCTAATACTTGAGCGTATTCTATTACACTACCAATAAGATTTCTACTAGGTAAATCAAAAATTTTTTTATCAACTAGTTTCCTAATATCATATAATGACATAAACTCATCACCTATCATATATCCTGCAAAATTATTTTTCCAAGATAATTCTTTTTCACCGCTCATTGCGCTGGCTATTTCTTGTCCAATATTACTTAATTTAAATGATCTCCAATTATTACCCTGTTGCTCTGGATTATTATTAATAAAAGATACGTGATCTCTTAGTTCTATAGAATCATCAAATCTAGATCTAACTTGACCGATATGTCTTTTGTATTTACTTAATAATTTTTCTTTATCAGAACCTTGAAATTCTTTATCAGCTAATAAGTATTCATTTTTAAGATTTGTAAAATAATCGTAAATACCATCTTGTTCTATTTCATGTAATTCATGTGGTTTTTGCAACCATTCATCTACTTTTCTATCAAAAGTATAATTTAAATAATTATCTTGTTCTAATTGATTTTCAAATTTTTCCATATTATTCGTTATTATGATAAATCCCCTGGACTATATGTTAATGAACCGGATGTATCTCCACCTCCAGCTCCACTTCCCCATTTATAAGCTGTTGAACCTGCTAAACTCATAAAGTTTTGCTGAATAGCTGAGAAATTTTTCGCTCGTGCTTGTTCTTGATTATATTTTTCTTCCATATAAGCAAATGTTTCTGCTTGAGCCATACCCATTAATTTAGCGTATTTATCTTTTTCAAACATAGCACTTATGTTTCTTCCCGATCTTTCTAATTGATCTATTTTAGCGTACATTTGTGGTTGAAGTAATCTCATTTGATCTTCTTGTTGACCTATACTAGCTGCTGATCTTTGTCCTGCTTCTATTCCCATTTGAGATAATAACTTAACTTTATTAGCCATACCACTACCACCACTACCTTGTTGTAATGCAGTTAACATATTTGCTTGCCCTTGTTGAAATTGATCTCTTTCAAATAAAGCTTTTCGTCTATCTATACTTAAACCAATGTTTTCAAAAGGATTTTTTAAATTAGAATATGGATTAGTAACTTGTAGATTTTCATATATATTTTTAAAGCGTTTCATTTCATTTCTAGCTGCATATTCTTTTCTTTTAGCCTCATTAAGTTTGCGGTGGGTTTCTCTTGCGGCAGCCATATGTGACAGTCCCATCATAAACGCAAGACCTAAAAAACTACCAGTACCAACAGTAGACATACCACCTGACAAAGAACCTGCGGTAGCGGGATTCAAGTGTGCTGGGAAAGGAATACGTGACATTTGTTTAAATGGAGAACTTTTCATATATTATATTTTAAATTATTAATTAACCGAGACCTGTTTTTGGACCCATACTCATTAAACCCGAAATCAAACTCCACTTCTCCATATTTGCTTTACTTGCGTCTGCGTCTATTTTATGTTGTTCATTTATATGCGCGAACATTTCCATTTGAGACATGCCCATTAATTTAGCCATTTTTTCCTTTTCAAACATGGCTGATATATTTTTTCCTGATGCCTCTAGTTGATCTAATCTAGCTTGTTCCTGTGGAGCGTATACTTGCAGTGCTTGTTCCTGTGCACCTATGTTGGCTGCAGATTTTTGAGCTGCTATTTGACCCTGTTGCGCTAATGATTGAGCTATACTAGATACACCACTGCTCCCACCCGATCGACGAATTGTATTTAATATATTTGATTGACTTTGTTGAAATGTTTGTTCTTCAAATTTATTTTGTTGTTGATTAATAGTTAAATCTTCAAAGGCGTTTTCCATATCTCTATATGGATTACTAATAGTAATATTTTCATATACGTTTTTGAAACGTTTCATTTCAAATCTAGCTAATGCTTCTCTTGCTGCGGTTATTGCCGCCTTTTTATTTCTCCAACCCTTTACACCTTTCGCTTGTTCAAACATATTCGCTATATTTTGCTGCGGCGAAATAGGAGCTTGTAACTGAGGTTGAGGTCTACTCATAAAACCCATAATCTATAATATTTTTGTATGTGTATAACTAGGTTTAGATTGTATCTCCCATCCAAACCTTTCTCTTAAATTCATTAACTTCCGACTTCTTAACATGGTAAATACATTTTTGTATCCCATATTTTTAATAACCGCCTCTGATGATATTATTAATGCTTCTAAGGCTCTGTCTCTTCTCTTTTTACCTCTATAATTAGGATTAGATATTAACCATTCTAACATGGCTGTACTTGAGTTAGTTTGATATATAAAACAAGCTATAATAGGTATTCCATTTTCTTCAATCATTATTCCACCTGTACCATTGTCTGGTAAAAAGTCTCTAGGTGGCGCTTCAATCCCTGGCCAATAATCCCACCATTGTTGTAAAGTTTCCCAATCGCTATCTTCTAGATATCTAGGAATTAATTCAGTGTTATGCATGTTGTATTAAATTCAATTTTAGTTATAAATATAATTACATTTTTTACTAATTATTTACTACTTTGAGATATATCACAAGCAACTGAAAACATTTCCGCAGCTTCTATACTATTATTTTTAAATTCAATTAAACCATAGTAACCCTTTACAGATGATATATTAACAATATTATTTTTACAAAAAAATACAAAACTACTAGTAGTTGGTGGTATTAACCCAGCTTCACAATTGACCTTAATTACTGTGGTTTCTCCATTATCACTTATAGATTCAATATCACCTATTAACACATTCTCATTGGATGTGGAAAATCCTCCACTTGTACTTGGATTTGAATAGTAAATAGTATCACCAACGTTTACTGATGAATTTATTGTATTAAAAGTTAAATCTATATAAGCCATTATTTTGAATTTGTTGTTATATTATCAAGATTTAATTCCACTGTAACATCTTTGTTTCCAAATTTATTAATAGTAAGCACTCCTGATATTTTAAGTGTTTGCGCTCCAATAGCTGTTGTAGATATATTATTTATATCTATATCCGTACCACCATTTTCGCTAACAATAGAATTAGTCCAGTGCGATCTAGTGGGATAAACAATTGAATCTAGTTCTTTAGAAAAAATAGGTGTAGTAAAAGAAGTAAAAGTATGTCCACCACCCACATCTAAAGTGTAAGAAAAATCAATACGTCTACCATCAGTAGCAAGCGCCGTGCCATTATATTTTTTTTCATGCGGGTCTCCATCTCCTAAGGTAACTGCTACATCATTAAATTCTTTTATTTCAAAATCACTTCCAGGAGTAACTTTTATCGTTAACACGGGATCTATATATTGATACCAAGTGTAAGTTGGAGTTGTTGTTGGTATTCCTGAACCCAACCCACTACTAGTTTCTATATTTAAATAATATTCTCTCGATCTCTTAAAACGAACAGTAGCGTTATCAGCAGCTGTTAATCTTGGAAGAATAGTACATTCATTTATATTATCTTCATCTGGATTTAATACTGTAACCTCTGAGAGCGTAGTATCATCAGGTGATGCTGATAGCATTACTCTATCACCAACTTTAACATTAGTTAAACTATCAAAAATTATATCATCTGATCCCCCACTAGCTGCTCTATTATCATTTAGAGCTGTACCTTTAGAAATATTACTTGGAAAGTTTTGATAAAAAGAATATATACCACTTGAATCAATAGTAAAACTATGAGCTGGACTATTTTTATAAACACTATCTATAATAGTGGTATTAGGATTATCTAAAATAGAATCTCCATTATCATCTTTTATAGTAATAGTAGCTGTAGACTTAGGTGTACCACTTATAGTTATTTTTTTTCTATCTCCATTTTTATTTAAAATAGTATTAGTAATTAATTTAGTTAAATTTAATACGCCGCCACCCCTTGTTGGTATAGTTGAATCTTTATAAACTAAATTAGCGTTAATGCCATCTTGCGCGCCAACTGATATTGTATTAAAATATATCACATTAAATAAGTAAGAAGTAATATGCTTATGACCACTACTTGACGTTGTTCGTCCAACACTACTTAATATAAATTTTATATTATTCTTAGAACTTAAAGATGGTGGTTTTATGAATCTTTTACCACTCGCTGCCTCTATTTTAATAGTAGCTATTGTAATTCGCGCTTTCGAGTTTGTTGATCCCTTTATATTATATATTTTCTGTTCTTTTGCGTGTCCACCAAATTTTGTTGATGTTGTTAATATATATGGAGATACTCTAGTAACAGTCACTGTACCAGAATTATTATTAATATTATCTATTATGTTGATTGAAAAATTCATAATAATTATTTATTACATATATACACCTGAAACACTAGATGGATTACCAATGCCTTGAGTGGTAAACTCACCTGTATCTAAATTAGTTAAAGTTGTCGCTACACCACTTATTTTATTAAACCACTTTCCTTCTTTTTCTATAAACTCAGGTACAGTACCACTTTGTTTATCAGTTTCAAAAGAATTTATATACCAACCTTTTTTATTTTCTAAATTATAAAATTCATTAGTATCAATTGTGTTTTGAATTACTTTGGATTGAGATCCCTCATAATTAACGGAATTAAAAGATTTAATAATATCTGGCGAATCATTAAATAACACTGATATTGATGATTCATAATTAGAATTAGTAGTTGGATCTATACCGTAAAAACTATTATAAGAATCATTTGTGTAGTGCTGCCAAATGTTATTACCCTTAGCCGTTATATATGATCCACTAACAGAACCACCACCTTCAGGTAAAAACGTTTTAAAACTAACCCATCCTTTAGATTCTTCACTAAATGATATTGTGGTGTCATAATCAGGATCTCCACTAGTTTTAGTTAAAGTTAAATTATATTCTCCACTAACCACATCAAAAGTACCCAACGCTTTATCAGCTAGTTTTAAATTATCTCTAAACCAAGTTTTCATACCAACATTAGATATTGGCGTTAAACCATCTCTTGATAATCTAAGTACAGCACCTCTTTGTTTATCTGTAAAATATAATCGATATTGATCCCAAGCTAGTGATTCTGGATTATTAGATATTCCATAATCACCAATAAAAGGCATGGCTTGACCTAAAACCCTCTCTGTTGCTGTTAGTTGTGGATTTCCATCAGCATTAAATAAAGCATCTTTACTTGATAATACCTTTAAAACTTTATCTTCTGTAAATACAATTAAATCAGTATCTCTAGTTTTTAATCTTTGTATAGAACCATAAGTTGGGTTTAAATCCTTAGTAATCTTCTGAGCCATATTAAACTCGTTTAGATTATTTATTTCTGATGTAGAATTATATAAGCCAGAATATATTAATCCACTAGATTTATTTTCTTTTCCATAACCAGAGAATGTGGTAGAAACTCTAACCCCGTTGTCTATTCGTGGAGCATTAAAATCATCTCTAATTCTATCTGATTCTACACCATTACCATAGGAGTAACAATTATACCAACTTAAATCTATTGGGTATTGCCATACTTCTTTATCAATAGAATAATAACCAGTTGGAGGATATATCCATTCAACTCTAAACTTTTTACCCATTTGATTCGCATCAACAAATTCTTCATGCGTTTGACTATTACCACTACTATCTTGAAAATAAAATGGAGTTTCAGTTGGGCTAGTTACCATAATCTGAACATTATTATCTGACGTTCCAGTTACAACAATTCCTGGTGGAGCTATACCTTCTACACCACCTGCAATTGGTTGATTAAAATCAGGATTTGCTTGGGTTTCTGCTTCATCAAGCCACTCACTTGGATCCACCTCTATATAACCCACCATCTGCATTCCCGATACAATATCTCCCACAGCACCTTCTAGCATTTGATTTTGAAACATCGTGAGTGTATCTACAAAGTTACCACCAGCTGGATCCCATGCGCTAGTTCCGTCTGTCACATAATGTGGCCAATCTCCAGAAGGATTAGCCTGTATAAAACCTATAAGAGGAGTAGGCACTGGAGCATAACTTGCTGCAACCACTTCTCCACTATTTTCTATTTCAGTTTTATTAAAAAATCCAGTTATTTTAGATCTAGTTCGAGTTCTATTTTTATGATGAAAAACTACATGATCACCCACATATATACCATGATCTTGATCAACAGTGTTTCCATTCACATCTATTCCTGTTATATGAACTATTGGATCACCAATCCCATATTCACCTGTAGTCTCATCAAAATTATCATTAAATATACGCGGTTTTGCAGCAATATTATTAATCATATGTGTTGGACTTTTAATGATATCCGTTGACTGTATGTTTGGTAATTCAATTTTTTCTACACTTCCTTCGTTTACTCTCTCAATAGATATTCCACAATTAGAAGGAATAAAATCATGTATATTTTTTTCGTTTAATGTTAAAGGTATAGAACCGGAACCCTCGTAATATATATCTAGATCCATGTCTTCTCTTGGTTCTGTTTCAAATACAGAATTATTGCTATCAAATACTATTTGTCCTCCACCCACTGAAGCCTGTCTCAACAATTCTATTCCCATAGACATGGTACCATCATGTCTAACAATTCCTCTTGGATCAAATGTATTAACATCTATACCCTCATTTATTAATTTCCCAGTTGTATTATCAACTCTTCTAAAATTAACTCTATGTCCTAATCTCGCATTAACTCCACCACCCTGAGATAACATTATATACCAATTAGAATTAATATAACCATACTCCTGTGGAAAATGACCATTGATCGCATCTATATATTCATCAGTTTTTATAATTTTATATACATTATCTGGATCAGCAGTAAATCTAAAATAAGTACCCAACGTCCCCATTTTATCCATAAACATTCGATCACCTGAATTTGGAATATCTAAAAAATTATCCCAACCAGTAATAGCTACATACATTCTACCTAAAGTGCCATTATCAGGTGTAGTAGGAGCAGATTCATATGATGTACCATTTGCATCTACCATTCCAAGATTTTCCGATAAAGTTGCAGAAATTTCACCCGCATCTAATCCTGTAGGTCTATCACTATCTTCACCTATAAAAAATCCCACGTCAGCAGGGTTATAAGGTGGATTATTACTACCAGATGGTCTTGTACCAGCAACTCTTGCCTTATCAATAAACGGTCTACTACCATAATTATTCTTTCTGTTACTCCAAAAACTAGTAGTTCGAGAATCCCAAGCGAAATAACCAAATCCAGTTCCAAGACCACCAATATCTGTACTACCACTAGTGTTAGGATTTATCGTTACACCAGCAACACCATTTGAGTTACCAACATCCTCAGCAGGACATGGTACAATTTTCAATACCGGGGGCGCATCTTGATTAGGAGCGAAATAACTTGTAGATCCATCTGAAGTCATAATATTTCCCTCGTTATCGGTTGAAGATGCTTGTCCATATTTTGCCGATAATCTAGAAAACATTAATTCGCCCCCGTTTGTAGCAGTAGTACCATAATCATACTCCCAATTTGAGGGACCCTGATCTATATCATACTCGTCTTCAACACCAGCAAAAGCATCGTGAAACCAACCATCACCTTGTCCCCATGCCCATTCTGTTTCTGCATATTGTCCAGTTACTGCTGAATTCTTAGATTCACTTTCTATATAATCAACATTATGATTTCCTAATGGTATAAATGATTCTTTTACTTCAGCTATCATTAATGTGTTATTTTTCAACGCAGTATCAGCTTGAACTTTAACAAAAAATCTACCATCAAATTCTGGTTTATTTTCAACTTCTTCTTCTTTAAATTCAAGAAAATATCTTAAACCAGTAACAGTACCTGAGTACCCCAAGGATTCATCTGCAAGAAATCTAGATAACATATCCGCATCTTCTCCAAATACTTCATCATAAAAAATATCAAATGCTTCAGGATCTATATCACCACTTTCTATTCCAACAGCATTTTTATATCTCCAATTTGTTACTTTATTCCATCTTGAATATTTCTCAACACCATTAATATCTTCACCAATTATACGAAAAGAAATCTTTGTACTGTACTTTGGTCCAATCGCATCATGCCCTGTTACACCAAATAAACCATCCCATGAACTTTGATCAATACTAAACATTTTACCATTTTCCCCGGGAGTTACAAAAAGATCCGGCTGTGAGCCAGTAACTGTACCGGTGGCCGCATCTGATAACGCAGCTACACCACCTGACCATATTGAACTACTTGTATTTCCCGATTCGCTTTCATCTCCAGGTATAATTTGAAGTTTACCTAAATCATTCTTAAAAGTTTTTATAAAATCTGGAGCATTACTTTCTATTGCTATTATTTTATATCTAGCTTCTTCAGTAACTGATTTAGATTCTCCATTTTTACTTTTTAAGATTAAATAAGTTTCTTCATCAACTTTCTGTCTATCAACTGATTGAAAAGACAACCAAACGGTGTCACCGTCTTCATCTGCCCAGTACCACGCGTTTAGTACTAGATTATAATATTCATTAGAAGGCTCTTTTACATAGTATTTAACATATTCAGCCCAACTAGGTGGAGCGTTATTAGTATTAATAGGGTTTTCCCAGTTTTGTGTTATTTTAAAGAAATTAGCAGTATTAGAGTAGTTTTTGTTTATCGTTACATCTCCAGTTAAACTAGTATAGTTATCATCATATCCAGTAGTATAACCAGATGCGAAAACTGGAGTTTCTCTACCATATTTATCTCCAAATACCATTCCCCATTTATAATCTCTAATAGATTTTACAGATTTATTTGGTACTCCAATGCCATCTATATTATTACCAATAACTTCTTGAGATAAACCAACTGGAAGTTGAATATCATAACCTTGTATATAGTTACCAAATAAAAGTCTATTACCTGTAATTTCCTGACTTTGAGCATATCTAGGCACATTATCCCATGTTCTTAATATTTGATCTTCTGATAAAACAGAATGTATCATTTCTGATGTTATATTTAATTGACCAGTGAGTTTTTGAGTATTATCAATTGCATTAGGTGTAAATAAGTCCCATTCAGCATCGACGCCTCTATTGATTGTTTTAACAACATAGCAATTAGCAGTGTTAGTTGGTTTATAAAGTATATCAACACTTTTAACATCTAAAGGTTTTGTTTTAAATGGAAGAAAATCTTTTATAATAATTTCTCTAACATTATTTCTCATACCTAAGTTATAACCAGTTTTTCTTTCATAATCAAAGATTCCAGGTAAAAATGCTAATTCAGACCAGGGACTAAAACTAGAATATTCACCATCCTCATATCTATATCTATATGCAAATCTTCCTAATTTAAGTTCAAATAAAGGTTTTTTCTGCCTTAAGCTTACAGACCAGTCTGTCATACTCCAATCTAAGTATTCACCAATGGTAACAACTTCAACCTTAATTGATTTAGTTGACTCATTAACTGGTTGCTTATTTTCATCCATATATGAAATAAACTTACATACAATTTTTACTTCGGTTTCAAAAGTTATAGATTGATCCACGTCATTTATTTCTACATAATCTGCTGTGAAATCTAGTAAATCATTAACTCTAAAAATAGTTGATGCTAGATTATCATGCGTAAATATACGTGTGTCATTAATCTCTAAACTT
>TARA_R100001594_G_scaffold73793_2_pt1 | contig 12039 bp, 6 predicted proteins | sample TARA_R100001594 | Tara Oceans TARA_R100001594 (sample SAMEA2622752) | marine metagenome | biome: marine biome (ENVO:00000447); feature: marine epipelagic mixed layer (ENVO:xxxxxxxxx); material: "saline water (ENVO:00002010), including plankton (ENVO:xxxxxxxx)" | depth 150 m | reverse complement strand
ATATTTTTTCCTCACACAAATGGGAGTCTTTATGGCTCCCTTTTTTTCTTCATATAACTTATGTCAAGCACTCCCTCAACAACAGAACTCGATACCGAACTATCCGCAGTAAATTCCATATTGGGGAGCATTGGTCAATCCCCTATCACCACCCTTGACTTTGATAACCCTGAAATTTACTTTGTTTATAATTTACTTAAGGAATGTAATATAGATATTCAATCAGAAGGTTGGTCTTTTAATGTTGAGAAACATGTAAAGCGAACACCTGATACTAATAAACATATAACTATAGCTGATGATATCTTACAGATGGATATCAATGATGAGCAACGAGATAGATTTACAGATGTAGTAAAAAGAAATGGTAGATTATATGACAAGGTAAATCATACTGATGAATTTACAGATGATGTTTATTTAGATATTACCTATCTATATGCCTTCACAGATATTCCTCAAGTATTTAAAAGATACATTATTTATTGTGCATCCGTTAGAGCTGCTACTCAACTTGTAGCCAATCCACAATTAGTACAACTTCTCCAAAGCAAAGAAGCTTATGGAAGAGCTGCATGTATGGAATACGAATGTAATCAAGGTGATCACTCTTATCTTGGTTGGCCACATGAAAGTGTATATAACTCATTCCAACCTTATCAAGCATTAAGACGCTAATGGCAAGTATTACACAGACGATTCCTAATTATATCCAAGGTATATCAGAACAGCCAGACGAATTAAAAAGCCCTGGACAACTTACGGATGCTGTGAATGTTGTACCAGATGTAACTAGAGGATTAATTAAAAGACCTGGAAGTAAATTAGTTGCAGCATTAGGTTCTAACGCAACTACTGCAGGTTCTTGGTTCCACTACTTTAGAGATGGAACAGAACAATACATAGGAAAGGTTGATAGAAATGGAACTGTACATATGTGGAGAGCTGGAGATGGTAGTTATTCAACAACTTCTAGTTCTTACTTAGCTCACACTAATGATGGAGATTTACAGTTCCTAACTATTAATGACTATACATATGTCAATAATAGGAATACTACTGTCACGATGACAGGAACTACTGATGCTAGACCTGATACACATTGGGCATATGTTGAATTAAAACAAAGTGCTAATGCTAGGCAATATGCATTAGACCTTTACACGAATGACTCAGGAACAACAACCACCACTACTGCTACCAGGATTCAAATCCAAAAGCATTCGGATGATGAACATACAAAAAATGATTCCTATAACAACTATCTAGATGGAAGCTGTCCTGATATAGGAACTAAATTATTCAGTACGGCTGTCGATACAGCTGGAGGTAATCCTGTTTCTGGTGTACCTAGTGGTAGAACAAATCTATGTTTTCGAATAACAGTTAAAGGTATAACCGCTCCTAGAGGTTCGAACCAGAATGTAGGTCATGGTGATGACTACACATGCACCTATACATATGAAGGTGATTTACTTCATGGTGGAGAAGGTTGGCAGATAGGAGATACCTTTAAAGCAATGGTTCAATCAAAAGGTTATCAAGTTATTATTAGAGAAACACAAGAAATAACTTCTAAACAAGATATAGGAGCTGTTAGACCTATACCGACCGCTTTTGATGCTGAGATTGCTGTATCATCCTCTACAATTTTAGGAAGTATACGTAAAGAATTAGACGATATAAGTGGTATTACAGCAGAAATCATTGGTAATGGTATTTATATAACTCGTAGTTCAGCATTCAATGTTGGGGTCAGAGATCCTGATTTAATGAATGTAGTTACAAATGAAATAAATGATATAACCGATCTACCATCTGCTTGTAAGCATGATGCCATAATCAAAGTAGCTAATAGCAATAGTGATCAAGATGATTATTACTTGAAATTTAAAGGTAATAACGATACTGATGGTCCAGGGTCTTGGATTGAATGTGCAGCACCAGGTTTAGATAAGAGCTTTACTGCTTCTACTATGCCTCATAGGATTGTTAGACAAGCCGATAATTCATTTACTGTCGATCAACCTGGATGGGTAGATCGTCTAATAGGTGATGAAACTACAAACAAGAAACCTACATTTGTAGAGAAGAAGATTAGTAAAGTTCTTTTTTGGAGGAACAGATTAGTCTTATTGACTGGAGAGAATGCCATCATTTCTCAACCTGGGAATTTCCATAATTTCTGGAATGAAACTGCATTAGCTGTATCACCAATAGATAGAATTGATATTTCTTGTAGTTCTACTTTCCCTACTGACTTAGTAGATGGAATCGTATGTAATTCAGGATTGATTTTATTTGCAGCTAATCAGCAATTCTTACTAACAACCGATAGTGATCTCTTAACACCTGATACTGCCAAGATAAATTCGTTATGCACTTACAACTACAACGTCAATACCTCACCTATCTCTCTAGGTACTACCTATGCTTTCTTAGATAATGCAGGTAAGTACACAAGATTCTTTGAATTAAATAACGTTAGAAGAGAAGGAGAACCACAGGTATTAGAACAGAGCAAAGTTATATCAAGAGCATTGCCTAACAGTATCGACCTTTTAGCAAACTCCAGAGAGAACTCATATGTGATGTTTGCTGTAAGCGGTACCAACACTGTATATGGTTATCGATATTTCAACAGTGGTAAGGAACGTCTACAACAAGCTTGGTTTAAATGGAAGTTAGCTAAGAACTTAAAATACCACTGCATAACAGATGATAGTTATTACGCAGTTACAGAAGATGGTAACTTGAATAAGTATCAACTTAAAGATTCTGATGCAGCTTCTATCTTTGTTACTCAAGATGATACGACTTACCCTATACACATAGATAACTATGTAACTGTTAGTGCAGGTTCTTTAACTTATAGCGCGGCTACAGGTAAGACAACATTTTCTACACCAGCAGGAATTGATAGTTCTCAATCTCTTGCAGTCTTTGACACAACAGCAGGTGATAACTTTGGTCGTTATGCGGTACCTACAGTTAATGGTAGTAACTTAGAACTTACTGGTGACTGGTCTAGTAACAGTTTATTTCTAGGCTATAACTATGAAATGTCTGTTGAGTTCCCTAAGTTCTATGTAACTAAGACTAAAGATAAGGTCACTAGAACTGATGTTCATGCCTCTCTAATTATACATAGAATCAAGTTAGACTTAGGAGGAGTAGGTGTATATCAAACTACTTTAAAAAGAAAAGGTAGACCTGACTATACTCAAACATATGAGAACACTCCATCTGATGAATATGAAGAAGGAACATTGAGTTTTCTTCCTGAGAAAGTAGAAACTGTACCTGTGTATGACAGAAACACAAACCTATCTTTATTACTTAAATCTAGTCACCCATCACCAGCAACTATTTATTCGTTGACATGGGAAGGAGATTACTCACCTAAATTCTATAAGCGTGTATAAACTTATCCATCCAATAACATTGGAGGCTGCTAAAGAAGTAGCCTCTAATCTACTCCCAGCTGACCGTAGAGAGATCGAAGAAGGTTATGGTGTAGATGCTAATAAATACCTCCTTTTCGCTGCTCAAGAGCCTTCCAATGTGTATTTCACAATGCCTAACGGCAGGACTGCTGGTATGGCAGGTGTGAATAAAGAAGGTGCAATATGGATGTTATGTACTTCTGTAATTTATGACTATCCAATCACCTTTGTTAGAGAAGCGAAAAGATTTGTAGAAGGTAGAAAAGAAAAACTTCTTTGGAATATCGTAGATAAAAGAAATACAGTACACCTCAAATTACTTAAACATTTAGGGTTCAGATTCCTAAGAGAATTTAAACATGGACCTAACAACTTATCCTTTATTGAATTCTGTAAAATATGTGCGGAGATCCATTAACCATAGGTCTTACAGTTGCTGGTGCAGGTCTTCAAGTTTTAAGTAACTATGGAGCTAACCAAACTTCAAGTGCTAGAAACAGACAACTAGGCAAACAACTAAAAAGGCAACAACTTACCGTCAGAGGTAATACATACAGAGACAGAGCTGTTACATATCTTAGAGGAGTTGACGCTAAGAAGTTTGAATCAGCAGCGACTATCGCAGCATCTATAGCTGCAGGACAGCAACAATTGGCAATACAACAGATTATTGCTCAAGCTCTACTAAACAAACAAGATAATTATGTTAAAGCAGTTACAGGGAAAGGTTTAGGACGCTCGCTAGAAAGAGGGAATCGCCGATCCTTTAACTTAGCTTTTGCTGCGGCAGGTCGTGCAGAAGCTGCAGATACAGCAAAACTTGGTAGAGCTGTTGATAAGCAAAGAATGGCTCTTAAAGATATTTATAGTAGAGCCGATACAGCTATCAAAAATAAGTACAAAGCTATTGGAATACTTCCCGAAGGAGATACTGGTTATATGCCAACTATGGATGACGTTACCTGGGATACAGGTCAATCAGCTTTAACTCAACTAGCAAACATTGGTATGGGTGCTTTATCTGGATACCAAATGGGATCAAGTTTGGCAGCTCCAAGTGCACAAACAGGAAACCTTGTATCAGGTCAAACAGTTCAAGTTGGAGGTTCGTTAAAACCTTATTACACAACACCTGGTTTCCCGACACCAAACCTACCAACGGGTACTAGCGGTTTTCTTGATGCGACTTCACTACTACCAGGAGTACGACCATGACATCATCCTTTAATCCAATTCCTCAATTTTCTTATGCTGATGAATTTGAAAGAATCAGAAAAAGACAAGAACGGAATGACTTACCTAGAAGAAGAATAGAACAATTAAGTGATCAAATGGCACTTAATAATGCTAATAAAGCTGGTGACGGTATATTAAAATTAGCTGAGTTCTCTAGTACACTACTTAATAAAGTAGTTGAAAATAAAAAAGTAAAGAATGAAAATGATCGACTTGAATATCTAAATAAAGGTTTCGAACAAGGATGGAACCAAAATCTAATCGATGAGTTTAATGATGATATAACCAAATTAGAAAAAGATCGAGAATACTTCAGTGGTCTCACTAGTGAACTTAGAAAACAAGGAGCTGACTTTGAAGCTATTGATGAAGTAAATAATATGAATCCTTGGCAGACTTATGGTTATGCACAAGGCTTAGCTAAAGCAGCTGGTGATAGATATTCGTCTTGGTTAGAAAACCAGATGATGGATAATGATTCTTTGAAAATTGATATAGGAGGAGTTTCTTTTACACCTAAAACTGCTAAAGGGTTAGGTCAGAAACGTGCAGCTATGTCAGCTTTAAGGACTCAATACTTAGAAACATCTGGTATTGCTGGACTAAACCCAATGCTTCTCGAAGAACAAGCATTTAAAACAATGCGTAAAAGTGAAGCTGAGATGTTGGGTAAGTTTAAAAAGATTTTCAGAAAAGAAAGATCATTTGAACTTAAGCAAGGATATTTTACAAGCTTTGAATCTGATAAGAATCTCAATAATTTATTAGAAGATTTATCCCATACTTATGATGACAAAGGTGAAAACTTATTAGGCTTTTCAGGAGCTTGGAAAGAAGTTGACGCTTATATGGATAGACGATTTGATGCTGGAATGAGTGAAGAAGAATTAGATGAAATATTAGATCAAAAACCAACACATGGTGGTGGTAAAACTTACCGTGAATTATATGAAACTAGAGCTAAGTTATGGGAAGAGAAACGTGCTAATCAAGAACGTAAAAATCTAGATGATGATTTAGCTAACCAAGAATCAGAAGGTAAGAGAATTGAATTTGAATGGAATCAATTTGTACAGAAACAGATACAACAAAACCAACCTGTTACTGAAACTCACTTAGCAGAAACAGCAGCTATCTATAAAAGTGTGACTGGTAAAGAAGCTGAGTTCCTCAAAAACTTCAGGACAAAGCAGGATATGGATAATCTCCAAGCACGTAAAGAATTAAAGGAACTTAGAAAAGATCGTGGTTATTTAGTTGCAACAGACTTAACTCCTTATTCATCAGATATATTTGCAGAATTCAGTGGCATTGTCCAACAAGATGCGCCTTTAGCTAAGGAAGCAGATAAATACCTGACAGATGCTCAAGAAACGATTAAAGGTTTAACAAATGATGTAACACAGTTAAAAGCTGTGGATAGAAACGGATTAGAGTATTACAGATTTTATCAGAATGCTTTAGCTGATTATATTAAAATCAGAGACGATAATATAAAGGACGGACTGACACCTAGTCAGGCTCACAAGGATGCTATTGCACGTGTTGAAGACAAAGGTGAGCTTGATAGTCCGAATAAAAGTGTATATTTTAAACGTAATGATGTAGTTGACAGAAGTGAGACTTGGAAAGATAGAGAAGCTTTAGCTAATACTATGATTAAACTTAGCGAAAATCCTGATCTTTATAAGTCTGTAGCCTTACCAAACATTGAACCTTATATAGCTCAAGCTGAAAAGTATAGAGATTTCGGAGGAGAAATTCCTATTTGGTGGAAACAACTAGCTGATAAATTCGACCAATATCAACCTTTCGATTTAATGAATTATCAGTTAAGAGTTAGAGGAAGAAAGGAATTAGTTAAACCAAAAGTAGAAACTGCAGTTGATTTAACAGATCCTGATTTCCAACGGTTATTACGTTTACGTCCTACACCAATTTCTATTAATCAAGCAATAATACATACAGACGAACAAACTGGAATAAATTCACAGGGTTACGACTCTGGAGCTTATTTAATACCAGGATTATTACCTCCTGAATAATATGAATCCAAAATTAGAACCTACGGGTCCAAATTTATCAGCTAAGGAAGCTGGTGAAGACATCTTACAAGCGGTAAGAGAAGAAAGAGGTGACATAGAACAGGAACGTATTCTACTAGAACAACAAACTGAGAGACAAAAACTAATTGATAGTAGACAAGAATTCTTAGATAAGTTTGATGATCAAAAAGCTAAAGACAAACATGCTGAACTCGATCCTAAAGATTGGGGTTCAGACCAAGTTTGGCAAGAGATTCACAATGCTTTTCAAAGTGGCCTTGGTACTGGAGAAGAAGCTTTAGTCACATTCCCTGAACGTACATTAGATATGGTACGGGGTGAAGATGTTGGCGCTGAAGATTACGAACCTGAATGGAACCCATATAAAAATGTAGAACACCCAATAACTAAAACTTGGTGGGGAAAAATTATCGAAGGCTTTGCTCATTATGGAAGCATGGCCACAGTCGCAGCTCCAATTGCTGCAAAACTTGGAATCCCAGCTGCAGGTGGTATTGGTACTACAGCCATCACTGCAGCATTAACTGATAGAACCGATGGAGATAGTGTCTCTGGAGAAGTAGTTAAAAGAGCACCTTGGACCTCTGCTTTCTTAGGTCCGTTTGCTACTAAAGAGACTGATCATCCAGTTGTTAAAAAGTTTAGGAACATACTTGAAGAAGTTTATGCAGAAAAAGCTATTGAAGGTTTATTTGGTCTAATTGCTAGACGAATCTTTGGTTCAGCTACTCCAGGTATAGAACAGGCAGCAATCAGAAAAACTAACGTTGATTCTCAAATCTTAGAGAAAGGACAACTTGAGTTTGAACAAGATCAAGAATTTAAAAGACGTTGGACAGAGTTTGTATTACCAGGTCAAAGAGGATTGCCTGGAGATGCTGTTGATTTAGGTGTTGAGAACGTTGATGTCAATGTTATAGAACCTAATCAACTTCCTAAAGGTACTAAAGGTGGTGATCTAACAACGACTACTCCTACAGATACTCCAGACTTACCTACCACACCTCCTTCAGTATTCAGAGGACATAAGAACAAACCAATAGCTGACATTCAGCAAGGTTCACCTAATTCAACAGGTAAGCCATTAGACATACATAACGACTTAAACCGTATTGATGCGGAATGGGATGCTCATGATCATGGATCTACGGATTCTCCTATGACCGCAGCTCAAGCTGAACGTATGGCTACAGAAAGTGGTTTAACTATTGAGTTCTTACAGGAAAAAGCAAAGGAATTAATGGGTGATGCCAGGTTCCAACAGATGCTTCACGATGTAGAAAAGAATAAATCAACTTTTAGAGACACATTTGAACCTGCTTATAAGCGTTACCAGGAAATAATGGGACGCGATATAGCATCAATGGATACTGATGAATTCTGGTCAATCATTGAGAATCAAAAGAAATTCCAAACTGGTGACGGTACAACAACTGAAAACTTCGAGGCTTGGTCTATGGAGCATGTCATTGTTGCTGACTTAGTTAATAGCGCTTTATTTAAACAACTAAGAGACCTTTCATTAGGTGCTAGAGAGATTAGTGATTTTGCAGATATATTTGCGGTAGATGGTCCAATGAAAACTATTGCAGATCGTCTAGTTGTTGGTCTAACAAATGTAAAAAGATCTAGATATTTGATCTCTACAGAATTCAGTAAACTTAAAGGTGACGCCGCTAAAAGAGCAGTTAAGGATTTTACCCAGGATATACATCAAGAAACACAAGATGGTGTTAAATTGATGATGCAAATGATGAGAGATAGTGACTCTATAGAACTCGCTAATGGAATATTAGAAGTCTGGTCACAGGCTGATAAAATCCAAAACTGGATGGACTTCGATAACTTTATGAGAAAAAGAGTTTATGGAGGTAAGTTTAAAGGTGGTGATAAGAAAACTGGACAGATAATTAGAGAGCTTCAAGGTGTGATGATTAACAGTCGTTTAAGTGGTTTTAGAACACCACAAAGGGCTATTATTGGTACTGGATTTAATGAATTCCTAACTGAATGGAATACATTAGTTGGAGCAACTATAAGAGCACCATTCACAGGAGATACCGTAACTCTTAAAGCTAATCTAGCAAAAATGAAAGGGATGTTTGAAGTAATCCCTGAAGCATGGGATACGTTTAATTCTAAACTTAACTCTTATTTTTCTAGTGATATAACTCAGATTAAATCTAGATATGGAGTTACCAGACATGCAGATTTCAACTGGGATATACAGGAAGCTTGGTTAGAAAAAAGAGGTAATGACTGGGATAAATACTTACATCGTATAGGTCGGATTGGATACAATCTTAATAATGATGTTGTTGCTTCATGGTCTCCTAGAACATTAAAAGCAGGTGATGATGCTCATGCCGTAATAATGGGACGTGCTAGAGCTAAAGAAAAAGCAATGATTGCTGCTATTGAAGCTCAATCAAGAGGAGATATACCTGAAGTTAATGAGCAAGTACTTAAGCAAGCTGAAGATTTATTCTTTAATCAATTATTAGATGAGCATGGAGATATAGATGTTACTAAAGATGCTTTCTTAGAGTTTGAATTCAGAGAAGGAACTTTAACTACTGAGTTAGGTGAAAACTCTGCTCTTATGGAGAGATTGTTTAATCAAATTCCACTATTGAAACCACATTTCATGTTTATTAGACCAAGCATCAACGGTCTGAAAGTAAATGTGAAGAACATGCCTTTATTGAACTTAGTCTTAGATGAAGCACGGAGTGTTCATTTTGGTAAGCCAGATAATTTTGAACACTTAGCTCAATATGGAATCACTAATGCTCAAGAGTTAGCTAATGCAAAATCCAAATGGCTTGGACGGTTAGCAATGGGAATGGGTATCACCTATATGGGAGTACAGAAATATTTGACAGGTGGATTAACTGGTAATGGTCCTGTCGATCCTTCTATAAGAAAAATGTGGGAAGACGGTGGCTGGGAGCGTGGAACTATCTCCTTATTTGGTCAACGTTTTGATTTAGATACTATTGAACCTTATTCAATTTTAATGAAATCAATTGCAGACGTTGGAGACAATATGTATTTGATGGGTCCAGAGTGGGCTGAAGAAAGATTCCAAGCAATAGCTTTAAGTGTGGCTGCAGCGTCAACAAGTAAAACCTTTATGCAAGGTGCTAATAATCTTGTTGAGTTATTTAAAGGTACGCCAGGATCAAAAGGACGGATTATTGGTGGTTTGCTAAATGATCAAGTCCCAATGGGAGGTGCGAGGAATGATATTGGTAAATTATTGAATCCTTATATGCGTGAACTAAGTAAAAGCACCTGGGATGCAATTAGAAATCGCAATTTAATCACAGAACACATTGCTAGAGATCCTCTTCCTGTGAGTTATAACATTCTAAACGGGAAACCAAGAGGAGGAGCTAATCCACTTCGTCGTATGTTTAATGCAGCTTATGCATTTAGAATATTAGAAGGAAATTCTGAAGCTTTATGGCTACTGAAGAATAGTAATTTCGATGAAAGATTATCTACTTATACTTCTCCAGATGGTATAAAACTACAAGATGAGAATGGTGTTAGATCTAAATTCCAAAAAGCTATCGGAGATTGGAGAAACAGTAGAGGCCAAAGCCTAGAAGATGCGTTAGTTGAACTTTCTAAAGAAAAGAGGATCATCGAATCTATTAATGAAATGCGTAAAGACATGAAGAATGGTAATTACGATATAGATCCAATGAAAGCTTATTACCACAATGATCGTATTAAAGCTTTATTCAAACTTTGGAGAAAGAAAGGTTGGGCAAGTATAAGATTTGACCCTGATGTACAAAGACTTTATTGGGAAGCAAAAAATAAGAAATCAATAGAAGCCCAAAAAAGACGAAAAACCGGTTACACCGATGACCTGCTATTACCTACTAGATAATTATGACAGTTGAAACAATCCCAAATACATTTGAAAAATTCAACGGTACGGGTTCACAGGCCACCGAGTACACGTATTCGTTCACACCTTATGAAGCTGATGACGTATTGGTATATGTCAAAGAATCCGGCTCATGGGTTTTAAAAACAGTAACTAGCCACTACACCCATAATAGTGGTACTAAAAAGATCCAATTTGTAACTGGACAAGTACCAGCATCAGGAACAGCAAATATCTTAATTCTAAGGAAGACAGATATTACTAATCCTAAGACTGACTTTCAACCTGGAAGTTCAATCAGAGCACAAGACTTAGATAATAATCAAACACAAGTCCTTAATGCTTTACAAGATTTATACGGTAGAAACTTTGATGTCTTAGCTCCATCTTTGGATGGTCCTTTGGACATGAATAGTAATAAGATTACTGATCTAGCTACACCTACTGCTAATACAGATGCTGCTACTAAAGCTTATGTAGATACTCAAACTACAAGTACAAGTGTTGCTGATGGTGCTATCACATCTGCCAAGTTACATGGTGATCTACTTGTAACTAATTCAGAACAAGGATCTCATACAGCAAACGACACTTCTGTATTTAGTACTCAAGCTTCTGATGCTAGATATTTCAATATCAGTACAGGAGAAACGATTAAAGATGGAGATACTTTTCCAGATAATGACACCACCATAGCTACAACAGCTGCTATCAATGACAGGATTGTTGATTTAGTTGAAGAAGTTGGTGGCTTTGTACCTATAGCCAATGAAACATCTTTCCCTAACGCTAATCCTGACGTTAATAATGACAGTGGAACTCTTATTAGTATTAAAGCCCTCGCTAGTGCTCTCACCTCCAACGGAAGTGGTGTCGCAACAATAGCGAATGGAAACGTAGCTAATAACGCAACCATTACTATTAATGGATTAGAAAACAGCACTACCTATGCAGCTGGATTCGGAATGATTGTAGAGACAACATCTACATTACATACCTATACATTCCATAGACAAACACCTAAAGCCACTGAAGTAACTACGGTTGCTGGTAAAGCTACTGAAATCGGACGTCTTGGTACTGCTGATGCTGTAGCTGATATGGCTTTATTAGGTACGACTGACTGTGTAGCCGACATGGCTTTATTGGGTACGTCAGATGTTGTAGCCGATATGGCACTACTAGGCACATCAGATTGTGTGTCTGACATGAACACATTAGGTACAACAGACAACGTATCAAATATGAATACGGTTGCTGATGGTATTTCTAATGTAAATACTGTTGCCGGAAGCATATCTAACGTTAATACTGTTGCTTCTAACATGAGCACAGTTAACGATTTCTCAGCTCGTTATCGTGTAGCAAGCAGTGCTCCTGGTAGCTC
>TARA_R100001594_G_scaffold3523_8_pt1 | contig 12041 bp, 16 predicted proteins | sample TARA_R100001594 | Tara Oceans TARA_R100001594 (sample SAMEA2622752) | marine metagenome | biome: marine biome (ENVO:00000447); feature: marine epipelagic mixed layer (ENVO:xxxxxxxxx); material: "saline water (ENVO:00002010), including plankton (ENVO:xxxxxxxx)" | depth 150 m | reverse complement strand
TACTTATTATTGACGATCCTCATTCTGAGCAGGATGCGCTCTCGCCAACCATTCTAGATTCACATTACGAGTGGTATACTTCAGGTCCACGTCAACGTTTACAACCAGGCGGCTCGATCGTTTTGGTCATGACACGTTGGTCAACAAAAGATCTCACTGGACGGTTGCTCGAGGCCCAGGCTAAAGACCCAGCTGCAGATCAATGGGAAGTTGTAGAGTTTCCTGCAATCATAAATGACAAACCCATGTGGGGTGGTTTTTGGACCATGGACGGATTACAAAGCGTCAAAGCTTCTATACCTTTAACCAAGTGGCAAGCACAATGGATGCAAGCACCAACGTCCGAGGAGGGTGCAATCTTAAAACGCGAGTGGTGGCGTGAATGGGATAATGATAATATCCCTGAACTAGAATTTATTATACAATCATACGATACAGCGTTTAGTAAAAAAGAAAGCGCTGACTATTCTGCCATTACAACATGGGGTGTGTTTAACCCTGAAGATGGTAGTGGTAAAGGATTAATTTTGCTTGACGCAAAGAAAGATCGTTGGAACTTTCCTGAACTAAAAGCCGAGGCTATGGAGCAATATAAGTATTGGGAACCGGAGATGGTATTAGTGGAGGCCAAGGCATCTGGCTTACCATTAACTCATGAGTTGCAAAAGATGGGAATACCTGTTATAAATTTTACACCCTCTAAAGGTAATGACAAACATTCGAGGGTAAACAGCGTAGCTCCCCTGTTTGAATCAGGAGCTATATGGGCGCCCAAAAAAAGTTTCGCCGAAGAAGTCATAGAGGAATGCGCAGCATTCCCTTTCGGTGATCATGATGATTTCGTGGATTCAACCACGCAAGCTCTAATGAAATATAGACAAGGTTATCACATTACGTTAAAAGATGACTTTGAAGACGAAGCAATAGACAAAGCTAGGAGGAGGGCTTACTATTAATGGTCGAAGTAAGAATACGAAAAAAACCAGACAATCCAAATAGAACATCACGTCAGTTCACTAGTCCACAAGACATGAACATTGTACCTGCAAAAGGTCCATCAGCTTTTCAACGTGGTGTTGATATGATTCAAAATGTATTTAGAGATACAGGTAGTAATATTGCAGATTACATGCGTGCATCAGAAAAGGCACGTGATGGTAGATTTTTTTCTGCTCCAACTGCATATGATGTTGACATGGCAAAGTTTCCAATCAACCAAGGTATAGGTGCACTAGAACTTTTTGGTGATATATTTCAGTTACCTTTTGAAGCAGGAGCACAAGCTATGGGTTTTGATGTTGGTTCTGGCCAAGGCACTGGCGACATGGGATACATGATAAATAAATTAATTGATTCAGATGCTGCTGACAGAGAAGCGATGGCAATCAACGCCGTGTTAGAAGGATCTCCATTATCTTTAGGATATGATGAATTAGTTGCAAACGAAGCTTTTCAAAATTATTTGCGTGGACAAGGTTTTAATATTCAAGACGATTTTGATTTTATGAGAGATATCATCAACACAGGTGATGAAGACAGAATGAATCAATTCTTTGACATGACTCAAGATAGAGATAGTCCATATTTTGTTGATATAAATAAATTTAGTGCTGCAGAAGGAATGGCACCATACAATCAAGCATTACAAGATATGTTTGATCAATATAATATTGACGAAGCAAATCAATTTATGAGTGGTATGTATGATAATTTTGCTGATGCACAACTTCCATTTATGGTTGATCAATTAGCAGAAGATTTAGGTGTTTCACAAGGATCAGCTGAAAGTATATTGATGGGTGGAGGCGCAACTGATTTTGGATTGTTAAATGATTTAATGAATTACTATGAAGGACCATTTGAGTATAGCACACCAGAAGGACAAGCATTGTTTGGAGATGATCCAGTAATGAATATTGCAGGAGGTGTAGCTAGCATAGGAAAAACTAGCAAACTTTTAAGAAATATGAAAAATAAATTAGGCAGTGGTAGAACTGCGGCAGTGCTAGAACAATTGTATCCTGGAACGTTTGGTGGTAGATTAGAATTTCCAGTTAGATTTGGTAGAGATGGCGCAAGATTAAACGTTGGAATATTATCTGGATATCCTAAAACTTCTGGCTTAATTAGAACTCCTTTACAAGCGTATGGAACTGTTACATTACCTGAGTTTGTAGGCGGTGAGTAGTAAACTTTTTGAAAGAGCAGCCAGAGCATTTTTTACTGGTGGTAGAGATACAGCATCTAAAAATAGAGCTTTAAATATTGCAGGTCAATCACAGTTTACAGGACCCTTTGGTAGATTTATAAAAGATCAAAGTGTCAAACAAGGTTTTATGAAATCTGGTGACACTCTTTCTAAAAAAACAGGATTAAAAGTAGGAGAAAGACAAAGAGATTATTCTGATCCTTTATTTCTAAAAAGAATAAGCGATGCAAGACTAGCAAATATTGCACAAGGTCAAGGATTGAATTTAGTTGGCTATAATGTAAAGCGAGCACAACAAGCAGCTAATAATCCATCTTTAGTTTCAAAAGGTTTAGAGGCTGATGTAAAAACAGCTTTAGGCACACCACTTCGTGATGATCTTGGAATATTAAAAGGTACATTATCACAGTATAGATCTGACCTTGGATATTATGATTTAACGAAAGCACAAATGGAAGGTTTGTTAAGTCCAACGAATGTAAAGAAATATGTCAATCTTGCTAATAAATATAAAACACAACTTAACAAGACAGTAAAAGACATAAAAGAATTTAAAGGAGATAATAAAAAAGAACTTGGTGAATTGATGACGGATTACACATACCTTACAAAAGGTTCTGATCCTAATTATTGGTTTCAACGTTCAGCAACGTTTGGTCACCCTTCACCCATAGCTGCAAACTTAGATCATTATCTTAAATCAGGATCACAAACATCAAAGATGTTAGCAAGAGATCCAAAATTTTTAACAAAGATGCAACCTGAACTAGGACCTTTAAACATTGCGAAAGAAACCTTGGACCGCGGCATACTAGCTGCAGTACGTAATCCAGATAATCAAGTTACAAAAGAAGGATTAGCTGAAATGCGTAGACTGTTTGATATGTCAGGCATAAAATCAATTCTACCTGGTCAAATATACCAGAAGATGTATTTAGGAACTAACAATCCAGAATTACAAATGGAGTTTTTACGAAAAGCAATAAACGTAGGATCAAAACCTTTCGGCAAAATGACACAAAGAGATATACAAAACATTATGTTTGGTAAGAAAAAAATAAGTGACTTCGGATTTTTCCGTGGTGGCATAGCGAGTTTATTAGAGTAATGGTTTTAGCTAGAGTATTAGGACCACTACGTCAGTACGCACCTAAGGTTGCAGCACCAAAGGGTAAAGGATCTGCTAAAAAATTAGATCTGAGTGCTAAACCATTCAGTGTTTTTGATGAAGCAGGATTACCAATAAAAGATTTTAAAACATTTGACGATGCAATGAAATTTGCAAAGGATCAACCATCGTATACAGTTGGTAACACACCTAAAGCAGGTGCAGTTGATGCAGGAAAAAACGCTCCAGCATTATTTTACAAGTCCAGAGAAGCGTTAATTGACGCTCCAATGGAGAAAATGTCAGCAGATAGGTGGTTAAACTACCTAAATGCCAAAGGAATTAAGAAATCTGAGCTCTTAGACACGTCCCTTGGGCCCTTTTTACAGTCTCAAGGCACAAAAACCTTTACAAAAGCCGATATAATCAAGGAATTTGACGAAATTTCACCAAAATTGGACGTCTTGGCCCTTGGACAACCGGGATCTAGAGGTATTTTGGCAAATATGGTTAAAAAATTGCAAAAAGTAGATCCAAAAGCTGAAGATCCACGTGTAGGAGGTTTTTTATCCTACCTTCGTGACTCATTGCCAGGCATAATTCGTGAAGAAAAGATAAATCAACAAGCTTTAGATAAAGTTGCAGCAAATGTAGATCAATACATGCAACAAGTTTTTGGTGTTAAGAGCGCTTTGAATGAAGGGGTGGCATTAACTTCACCAATACCTTTCAAAGTTCGTGAACCATTAATAAATTTAGCAGCAGCACTTGATAGACGTGGCGTTGGCTTAAAACCAGAAGATGTTGCACGTAAACCTAGCTATGCAGGACAACAAACACTACCAGGTGGAGATAATTACCGTGAATTTTTGTTTAAATACGAACCAGGTAAACTTAGAACTGGTGAACCAATATATACCTATGCACATGACTTTGGATTAACATCATCACAAAGAGCTGGTGGTATTGTTCACGCACGTGTGTCAGATAGAACAGATGAGTTTGGTAGAAGACTAATGTTTGTAGAAGAAATACAATCTGATATGCACCAACGTGTACAACGTGCAATGAGAGAAGCAAAAATTACAGGAAAAAAACCGTCTCGTGAGGATAGCTATGCATACCGTCAAGATATGCCACCTCCACCAGAGTTGGCAGCAAACAAACAACAATTAGACCTAATAAATCTTAAAATAGAAAATTTATTAGCTACAAATCCTAGATCACCTGCACTACCTAAATTAAGACAAGAACGTGAGAAAATTAGAGTTATTATTGCTGAGTCTATGACCAAAGAGGGTAAACAAGGTGGTGATGTTGCCATGGGTCCTTTTCAAACATCAAAAGAATACATGGAGTTTGTTGCAAAGTATTTAGTGCGTGTAGCAAAAGATGGTGATTATGATGGTGTAGCGTTTTCAACACCTGCAATAAAAAATCGTAACTTATCGCCAGGTGGTAGAGATTACCAAGGTAATGTTGCTGCGTATGGTCCTATACTCAATGGTGCCTTAAAAGAGACATCTAAAAAAACAGGTGCAAATTTGTTAAATACTGTTATAAAGGATGATCAGGGAAGAGTTTTTGGGCAAGTCAAAATGTTAAATCTTAAAGATAATAAAAACGTAGGAAGTAGTTTTTCTGCGTATGCAAAGGGTGGAATAGTAAATGGTAGATAAAACAAAGAATCAAATAGAGAAAGCAATGGACGCTGTAGAAAAAGCGTTGGATATTGAACCATTAGGTGAAGAAATACAGTTTGAAAAAAATGTAACCTTTGACGGTTTTGAAATACAAGAAGATGGAAGTGCAGAGATTGCTGGTGAACAGCCAATAGATCAATCACAAATTCCTTTTGATGCAAATTTAGCAGAATACATTGATGATGACAAGTTAACCAAGTTTGCTACAGACTTGGTAGATAATTTCGAAGGGGACAGAGAGTCACGTAAAGATTGGGAAGATACCTATATCAAAGGGCTCGATATGTTAGGATTCAAATATGAAAACCGAACACAACCTTTCGAAGGTGCGTCAGGGGTCGTACATCCCTTATTGGCAGAATCTGTAACACAGTTTCAAGCCCAAGCTTATAAGGAACTCCTCCCCCCAAGCGGCCCCGTTCGCACACAAATAGTTGGTGAAGCTAATCCAATGATAGAACAACAAGCAGAACGTGTAAAAGAATATATGAACTATTACATTTTAAATGTAATGGAAGAGTATGACCCAGAGATGGATCAACTATTATTCTATTTACCATTATCAGGTTCTGCATTTAAAAAAGTTTATTACGATCAAATATTAAAACGTTGCGTTGCAAAGTTTGTGTCAAGTGAAGACTGTGTAATAAATTATGCAGCTACAGATTTGGAACACGCAGAAAGAATTACACATATTGTAAAAATGTCAGCTAATGAATTAAAAAAATTACAAGTGTCTGGATTTTATCGTGACATACCAATCACATCAGGATCAGTAAGCACTGATGATGATGTGCAGGAAAAAATAAATGAATTAGATGGTGCAACTTCATCAAGCGATGATGATGAACATGTAATTTTAGAAATGCATGTCGATGCAGACGTTCCTGAGTTTGAAGATACATCTGGTGTAAAACTTCCTTACGTGGTTACTATAGATCAATACTCATCTAAAATTTTATCTATTAGAAGAAACTATGAACCAAACGATCCTAATTTTAAAAAGAAACAATACTTTGTACATTATAAGTTCCTCCCAGGGTTAGGCTTTTATGGATTTGGCTTAATTCACATGTTAGGTGGATTGTCAAGAACTGCAACAAGTGTTTTGCGACAATTGATTGATGCAGGTACTCTTGCCAATCTACCAGCAGGTTTTAAAGCACGTGGTATGCGTATACGTGACCATGATGAACCTTTACAACCAGGTGAGTTCAGAGATGTTGATGTAACAGGACAATCTATTAAAGAGTCTTTGTTGCCATTACCATACAAAGAACCATCACAAGTTTTATTTGCATTACTAGGTTTTGCCGTTGATGCAGGTAAATCTTTTGCAGCAATTGCTGATATGAAAATGGGTGAAGGTAATGAACAGAATCCTGTTGGCACAACATTAGCATTACTAGAACGTGGCACAAAAGTCATGAGTGCAATACAAAAAAGATTACACTTTTCTCAAAGAAAAGAGTTTAAATTATTAGCAAGTTCAATCAAAATGTTTACACCACCATCGTATCCATATCAAATTATTGGTGGTAACAGAATGATTAAACAAGCTGACTTTGATGATCGTGTTGACATTATACCCGTTAGTGATCCTAATATATTTTCTATGTCACAACGTGTTATGTTGGCTCAACAACAATTACAATTAGCGCAATCTAATCCAGCATTACATAATATTCGTGAAGCATACAGACGTATGTATCAAGCAATGGGGGTTGATAATATTGATGCCATATTAAAACCAGATCAAAATCAACCAGCACCGATGAGTCCAGCTGTAGAAAACGCAATGGCTATGAAAAGTAAACCATTAAAAGTATTTCCACAACAGGACCATCAAGCGCATATGAAAGCACATGCTGAGTTTATGTTTACAAGAATGGTTCAAATCAATCCACCATTGTATGCTATGTTACAAGCGCATATGTCAGAGCACATTGCAGCAATGGCTGGTATGCAAGTACAAAAACAATTTGCTGAACAAGAACAAAAATTACAAATGGCAATGCAACAAAGTCAAATGAATCCTCAAATGATGCAACAATTACAAATGCAAGCACAACAAATTGCTATTGAAAAAGCAAATGCAATTGCAAAAATTGAAGCTGAAATAACAACTCAATTAGCACGTGATGAGGAAGAAAGAACCAAACGTGAGCAACAAGATCCACTTGTTAAACTAAAACAACAAGAAATTGATTTGCGCGCAGCAGAAGTTATGTCTCGTCAACAAGACATGCAAACTAAAACAGTTATGAATGCAGCTAGACTTGACATGGATCGTGATAAGATAGAAGCTGACACTACTATTAAATTAATGGAAACAGCTGATCGTATTGATGATAGAGCTGCAAAAAATGCTTTGAGTAATTTAAAAGAAAATGTTTCTTTGACAAAAGAAGCTATGAAAAATGAACCAACAGTGAGGAGAAATGTCAGACGAAATAAACAAAGTCAAGAAGATCAGTGATTCTATGCAAGAAATAGATGAACTTGCAAAAGCTTTATCTAAAAGATCTGAAGATAAACTATTGGTGTGTGCTGCTTTATTAGCTGTAACTAGACAACATTATGTTGAAACTTTAGGTGAGGAACATACTTCCTTTATCTTTCAATCTGTTGTAGAGTCCTTCGATTATTTAAACGGTTATGGGGTCGATTTAGACGCTCCCGTAACAATACACTAGGAGGTAATATGAAATTATTGCAAGACCTATGGGCACATTTAAAAGAATGGAGTGATTGGGGTGTGAAAGACTGGATTAAAGCCGGTATAGTAGCCGTAATTGTTCTTGTTGTCCTACAGTCAATGATAGGTGGTTAATGAAACCTTTCGTTGACAGACAAAGAAAATATATGGAAGCTCAAAAAGCTGCACGTGATGAGCGTGCAGCTGAAGAGCGTAAATTCATGACAAGCTTCAATCCGAACACAGCGGATAGAAAAGATTTTACAAGATTTAGAGAAAATTTAAAAAAACAAGCGTTAGATATTATTGGTCCAACACAAGGTGGCATACTATCCTCGTCACAAGGTAGAGCTTTAGATAAGTTATATCACGAACCGTATAGAGAAATGATGGGTATGTACATGCGTACTAATCCAAAAGATTACCAAGAAAACTTTCCTCTATCATTTCTTATACAAAGAGCACTACCAATGGCAGCAGAAAAAGCAATGGGTGCAATTACAGGTATACCATTTCTTGGCAACATGTTACCAAAAAGAACAAACGAATTATTAGGTGATTTAAGTTATTTGGATTACAGACCAAATAGATTAATGAATTTACCAGAGGGTTTTGCTTTTGATGATGGCAATGAAGCACTACTAGAACTTATTGAACAAATAAATCCATACGAAGCAAACTATAGATCTTTCTTCCCAATGCAAGTACCAGATTATTTCTATCAGTTTATGGATGATGAAATGTTACCATTTATTATGGGTATGAGATAATGGTTTTTAATCCGCACGCAGGGTTTAGTAGTAGTTCTTCAACAACCAAAAAACCAACAAGACCAACAAGACAGAGAGATTACTTTGGAAGTATGTATACAACTTCAGGAGGATCAGGTTCTACAACTAGCAGTAGCTCAAACACCGGTCAAGTAAATCCTAACGATCCCGTAATTGCACAATCTATACAAGACAGAAAAAGTGCATATGAAAGTATGCGGGATGCAGGAATGTTAACACCAAGTGTGTCTGGCATTAGTCTTTATGATAAATCACCTGTAATTTATGAAACAGGAACTACCACTCAAGATATTATAGACACTGATGATCCAACAGACATTGGTGGTCAACAAGTTGATTTAACAGGAACTAAAGTAGATGGCTTAACACCTTTTTACACTACATACGCTGATGATGCGATTAACACAGGCAACATTACAAATGATGTCTACAGGTACGCCATAAGTCAAGGTAAAACAGAAACAGAGGCACAAGCACTTGTTGATCAAGCAAATGCAGAATTAAATAGAATTGTAAACACAGCTAGAACTTCTGGCGATAGCACATTAGTAGATGATTTTCTCGCTGGCTATAACCCATTTTTTAAAAGCATTTTACCGCAAACTATGTACGGAGAGGGAATTGGAGTTGGTGGGTATACTGGTTCAGACACAGGTTATGTAGGCCTTGAAGATGAAACCGGTAGATTTTTTAAAATACAAGATCCAACACCCAACATACTAGCAAATAGAAGTGGATTTGGTGGTGGTGGTGGCGGTATGTCTTCTGGTGGAGGTTCAAGTTACGCAGCCGGTATTGGTTCAGGTTTACTTGGAAGACCAAAACAACTAGGTGATGAAGAAAATATACCTGCACAATTACGTTTACTTCAGTACATGGTTAATGTACATAGAGGTAATCCATATACAAAATTAGCCATGCGTAAAAAAGACGGTGGCTTAGCAAGCATAGTAGGAGATTAACATGTGGCAATTATTAGCAAAACCATTATTGGGCGTAGCCGTAGATGGAATCAAAGGTTTCGTAGAAACCAAAAAATTGAAGGGTGAAGTCAAGATAGCTCAAATACAGGCAGAAAAGAAAAGAAACGAAGACATAGCGGCAGGTAAAATTAAATGGGAAGCATCAGCTGTAGATCAAATGAAAGGAAGCTGGAAAGATGAACTAATTTTAATTTGCCTATTGGCGCCAGCAATTGCAGTCTTTGTGCCTGGTTGGACACCACATATAAAAGCTGGATTTGAAGCCTTGCATTCTTTACCAGATTATTATAAACATTTATTATATTTGGCATGCTCAGTAAGCTTTGGGGTCAAAGCTGGTCCTGCAGCAATGTCGTTATTTAAAAAGGGGAAATAACTATGAAAGAAGTAGACAAGAAAAAAAATCCAGGTTTAGCTAAACTACCTACTAAAGTTAGAAACAAAATGGGTTACAAGAAAAAAGGTGGCAAGGTTGTTGCTAAGAAAAAAGGTGGCGCTATCAAAAAAATGGGTGGTGGCATGATGAAAGATGATAAAATGATGGGTTACATGAAGGGTGGCCTAAGAGCAGCAGCTCAAAAATTAAAAGCTCAGAAAATGAGAAGAGGAGGCATAAAGAGAAAATAATGGGTAAACTATGTCCTAAAGGTAAAGCAGCAGCAAAACGTAAATTTAAAGTATATCCAAGTGCATATGCTAACATGTACGCTAGTGCTGTATGTTCTGGCAAAGTAACACCTGGTGGTAAAAAGAAAAAAGCTGCTGGTGGTTACAATAGCAATGGCATATCACAATCTAGAAAAAAGGTTTCTGGTCAAAGAAAAGTAAATTTTGGAAATGGTGGTAGTGCTAGTATAGTTGCAGCTGGTTGTGGTGCTGTTGATCCTAGTAAAAGAAAACAAACAAAACTATTTACTTAGTGGCTGATCCTAGAGTTGGAACAGGAAAAAAACCTAAGGGTAGTGGTAGACGTCTCTACACGGATGAAAATCCTAAAGACACTGTATCAATTAAATTTGCAACTCCTAGTGATGCAAGAGCTACTGTTGCAAAAGTTAAAAGATCCAGTAAACCGTTTGCTCGTAAAATTCAAATATTGACCGTAGGCGAACAAAGAGCTAAAGTTATGGGTAAAACACAAGTTGCCAGTATTTTTAAAAAAGGCAAGGAAAGTATAAGGAGTAAACATGGCAAAAAAGGGCCTTAGATCTTGGGTACAAGAAAATTGGGTAGATATAGCCAATAAGAAACCAGATGGATCATATCCTAAATGTGGTAGATCTGGTGGTGAAAAAAGAAAAAACTATCCTAAATGTGTGCCAATAGCAAAAGCTAGAGCCATGAGCAAAGGTCAAAAAGCATCTGCTGTAAAAAGAAAACAACAAGCTTCTAACACTGGACCAAAACCATCGAATGTAGCGACAATAAAGAAAGCTGCTGGTGGTTATATTGGACCAAACATATCTGGATCTTATGATGGTGTAAAACTATCTAATCCTAGTTATAGAAGTTATTATGCGGGTAGAATTAAAGAATTTCCTAGTTTTAAAATAAAATGAAAAAGACCAAAGTAAAAAAAGTAAAAAAAGTTGTATCAGCTTTAAAAAAAGCATCTAAAGCTCACGCAGGACAAGCTAAAACTTTAAGTAAAATTATAAAGAAAAAGTAATGGCAACACCAGCTTGGCAACGAAAAGAAGGTAAGAGTAAATCTGGTGGGTTAAATAGAAAAGGAGTTGCATCATATCGTGCTGCAAACCCAGGTTCTAAACTTAAGATGGCTGTTACAACAAAACCATCAAAGTTAAAGAAAGGTTCCAAAGCTGCAAAAAGACGTAAATCTTTTTGTGCAAGAATGGAGGGTATGAAGAAGAGAAGAACAAGTGCAAAGACAGCTAGAGATCCTAACTCTAGAATAAATAAAGCTTTGCGTAAATGGAACTGTTAGTATATAGACTATTTTAATGAGAGATGAGACTGCGATCTACATAATCTTGAAAAGGATTAGAACGCGCAAGGAAGAGTTGAAAGAAGTCATAGCAGCTGGATTACCTAGCTGGGATGAATATAATAAAACCGTAGGCGAATACAAAGCCTATGCAATAATGGAACAGGAGATTCAAGACCTGCAGAAAGATGAGGAAAACGATGACAGACAAGGAACTACCGAAACGTAGATTTGCGTTAGAAGAAAAAGATTTGTCAGTAGAGGCTGACGAAAACAACAAAGTAGCAGAAGAAAAAGAAAATAAATTTCTTAAAAAAATACAAGAAGATGCTACAAAAGATATAGAACACTTACCAACAGAAAAAGTATTAGAACGTTTACCAGAACCAACTGGTTGGCGTTTGTTAGTTTTGCCATACAAAGGACAAGGTAAAACAAAAGGTGGTGTAATATTAGCTGATCAAACAATGGAAGAACGTGGCTACACAACGGTCACAGGATTGGTTCTTAAAATGGGACCAGAATGTTATACAGACAAAGAAAGGTATCCGAACGGACCTTGGTGTAAAATTAACGATTGGATTATATTTGGTCGTTATGCA
>TARA_R100001594_G_scaffold38346_2_pt1 | contig 12047 bp, 8 predicted proteins | sample TARA_R100001594 | Tara Oceans TARA_R100001594 (sample SAMEA2622752) | marine metagenome | biome: marine biome (ENVO:00000447); feature: marine epipelagic mixed layer (ENVO:xxxxxxxxx); material: "saline water (ENVO:00002010), including plankton (ENVO:xxxxxxxx)" | depth 150 m | reverse complement strand
TACAAATTCAATTTGATGGTGATATGGGAGCTACAATGCCTCAAGCTGTTATTGATGAATTAAATTCATTAATAGAAGCTGGTACGGAGTCCATAAATATTCCTTCATTTAAGAATGTAAATGTTACAACTGGTGCGGATGCTGGATTATTTACAATTACTGGTCTTAGAATATCATAGACCATAACCAATATAAGATCCCGCTTCGGCGGGGTCTTTTTTAAATTATTTATATTATATTATATCATGGAAAAAACAAAAGAAAAGAAAAAACCTAAAGTTGTAAAAGATACTTGGGAAATTAAAGATAGATTTTATTATTTATTAGATAATAAAAATCCTTTAACATTCACAATACCTAGTAGGCATTCTAGACGTTACCCTCTACTTTGGTTTGATGAAGAAAAAGGATATAATAGAGAATTAAGATATGCAACTAATCAAAGATCACCATTTGTAGACGAACAAGATGGGCAAGCAACTTTGAAGCATATTATATTTACTAATGGAACTTTAGCTGTTAAAAAATCAGATGTTGTATTGCAAAAGTTTTTAGCTTTACATCCAGCTAATGGTTTATTATTTAGTGAAAAAGATGAGATTAAAGAAGCTAATAATTCTGTAGTAAATTTAGAAATAGAGCTTGATGCTATGAATTTAGCTAGAGATTTAGATATTGATTTTGCAGAAGCTGTATTGAGAGTAGAGCAGGGTTCTAAAGTATCTACAATGAGTTCTAGTGAAATAAAAAGAGATATTCTAGTTATGGCTAGAAAAAATCCTCTAGCTTTTATAGACATAGTCAATGATGACAATATACAATTAAGAAATATTGGTATTAAAGCTGTTGAACTAGGTTTATTAAGCATGTCTGAAGGTGGTAGAGCATTTAATTGGGCAAGTAATAATAGAAAGTTAATGAATGTACCATTTGATGAAAATCCATATTCAGCTTTAGCTGCTTGGTTTAAAACTGACGAAGGTGTTGAAGTTTTACAATCTATTCAGAAAAAGCTAAAATAACAAGTGATTATAATCCATAAGAGGTCGCGGTTGGCGGCCTCTTTTTAAAGTATTAAATATGGCAATAAGCGTAGATTCAGTATATAAAACTGTTTTACTTATTTTAAATAAAGAACAACGAGGTTATTTGACTCCCGAAGAATTCAACAAAATCGGTAGTCAAGTTCAACGTGAAATATTTGAAAGATATTTTGACGATCTTAATCAACAATTAAGAGCACCTCAACCTGATGTAGACTACGCTGACAGAGTTGCTACTTTAGATGAAAAAATAGAGCCATTTAGAAAAGAAGCACAAGCAACTCGAGTATTAGGACCACCTGTTCATTATACTTTACCTGCAGACTTTTATAGATTAGGTTCAGTAACTTTTCAACCATTACAACCCGATGGTGTTTTACCTACTTCAAATTTTCAATTATCAACTGAAATGCAAAGAGTTGATAGAACAGATTTTTATCATTTTAGAAAATCTCCTACAATAACTCCCAGTGAAAAATATCCTATATACTTATATGAATCAAATAAATTATATGTATATCCAGAATCTATAAATACTAAAACAGGAATTGTACCCGCTCCATATGGTCAAGTAAATGTACAATATATTAAAAAACCTGAAGATATTAACTGGGCATATACTATTGGTTCTGTAGGACAATTTCAATTTAATAATACTTACCCACCTTCTGTTGACTTTGAATTAAATAACTCTGAAAGAGTCAATGTTATACTAAATATATTAATGTATACTGGTGTTGTTATAAGAGATCCTCAAATAGTTCAAGCTGCTGTAGGGCAAATACAACAAGAAATAGTAAACTCAAAACAATAATAAATGGCAGTTCCTATAGAAACCAATGAAGAATATTACGGTGGTGAAAAAGTTTTTTTACTATCAGGAGCCCAAAGTGAATTTACCACTACATTCAATATAGAATTACTAACTGAAGGTATTGGTAATTTTTTTGTATATAAAAGTGTAGACAATGGTGTTACTTGGACTGATATAACTAGTACTGTTACTTATGTAGTAAATGATAATACTATATCTCCTCCATATTTTACAAATAAAGTTAAAATAAATCCTGGTGGTGTTGCGAATGATTTAATTAAAATAAAACTAAAAGAACATGCTTTTAGAAATAATTATGGAAGTTATTCTTATATAACATTAGATAATATAATTAATAATTTTTTAGCTACATATGTAGGTGCAGGAAAACTTATTCCAAGCGTAAAGAGAACTGATGTAATATTCCATGCTAAAAGAGGTTTACAAGAATTTAGTTACGACACTTTAAATAGTATTAAAAAACTAGAAGTAGAAATGCCACCTAGTTTATCTATTCCTATACCTCAAGATTATATAAACTATGTAAGAGTAAGATATGTGGATCATTTAGGTGTGCTTCATCCTATATATCCTTTAAATGGTTTAAGTACTAATCCTACAAACTTACCTCTACAAGACGACAATGGTAAATATATACAAGGTAATTACGGTGAAAATTTACAAGCAGAACAATCATTTACAGAAGAACGTTGGAAAGAAGCAGATGATAAAAGAATTAGTGGAGCTTATGACGCAGAGTGGTCTAACTTTGGTGTATATACATGGACGTGGCGTAAAAATTCTCTAGGACAAAGATATGGACTAGATCCTCAACTGTCTCAATCTAACGGATGGTTTAGTATTAATCAAAGAACAAATACTTTTTCTTTCTCTAGTAATTTAACTAGCGAATTAATTATTTTGGAATATATATCAGATGGTCTTTATGCTGATACAGATACAAAAATTCCAAAAATGATAGAGGAAGCTATGTATTTACATATAGCTTATGCTATACTAGCTGGTAGAGCTAATGTTCCAGAGTATATAGTTCAAAGATTTAAAAAAGATAGATACGCTCAATTAAGAAACGCTAAAATAAGATTATCTAACATGAAACCTAGTGAAATAGTACAAGTGTTTAGAGGTAAATCAAAATGGCTTAAGCATTAAATATGGCTGAAACTAGAAATACATTTATAAAGTCTAGAATGAATAAAGATCTAGACGCTAGAATATTACCTAAAGGTGAATATAGAGATGCACTTAATGTAGCTATTAGTAGATCTAATGAAGATACTGTAGGTGCGCTTGAAAATGTATTAGGCAATGTTGAAATAAGTGATTTTGGAATACAAAGAGATTTAAAAATAAATATTATTAATGAAAATGGTCAACTTATAAATGCTACAGGAACTAATTGGCCTGTTGGTCCAACTCTTAATATACCTACAACTGGAGGTAGTGGATCAGGATTATTAGTTAATGTTTTAGGAGATGGTGCAGGAGGAATAGCAGTATTAGAAGTTGTAGTTAGTAATACTACTGAAAATTATCAACCAGGTGATATTATTACTTTTACCGATGGTCCTAGTGAAGGTAGTGCTGAAGTATCATATGTTAAAGATCCTACATGTATAAATAATTTAGAAATAATAGGAGCAAAAGAAGATGAAGCTAATAACAGAATGTTTGTTTTTATTACTGATTTTGTAGATGATTCTAAAGATAATTTAAGTAACACTCAAGGTGGAGGTAGTCATTATATATGTTGTTATGACTTTAACTCTAATACGCCTTATGTTTTAGTACAAGGAGATTTTTTAAACTTTTCTAAGACTCAACCTGTTTATGGTATAAACATTATAGAAGATTTTTTATTTTGGACCGATAATAGAAATCAACCAAGAAAAATAAATATATCTAGAGCCATTGCTGATTCAACATATTATAATAAAGAATGGCATATTTCTGTAGCAAAACCAGCGCCAGCTGAACCTATTTTTCCTCTTGTTTGGTATGATCTTGCCAATCCCGCTTCATTTATGGTAGATGCTGTAAGTGAAAGATTACCTAATAAAAATACTCCTAGTACAGTAGGTACAGCTAATTATTTTTATGATGTTGATTACAAAGGTGAACCAGAATATTTTGAAAATAAATTTTTAAGATTTAGTTATAGATTTCAGTACGATGATAATGAATATTCTTTAATAGCTCCATTTTCTCAAGCTTGTTTTATACCTAAGCAAGATGGTTTTTTTATAAAAAGAAAAAATGCAACTCCTGAAATAGTACAAGAAGATACTTTACGCACTTATAAAAGTACTGAAGTTCCTTTTATGGAGAATAAAGTTAATAGAGTTAACCTGCAAATTCCTCCAATGGGAGAAAATAGTGGTTGGATAAGTGCTAAAACAGATCTTCATATAAAAAATATAGAAATAATAGTTAAAGAATCTGATGGAGTAGCATTAAGAAAAGTAGCTACAATAAGTATAGAAGACGTAATAGAATCTAGAGCAGCGTGGAATATATCTCCACCTGCAAATTATGCTAATTGGTTTTTTGAATATGTATATGATGGTAAAAAACCTTTTGAAGTATTACCTGATTTTGAAGTTACTCGCGTAGGGGAAGTAGCACCTATAAGAGCATTAGCACAAGAAATTGTAGGTAATAGAGTTGTATATGGAAATTTTATAAATCAACCTACATCTCCTGAGGGATTAAACTATACCGTATCAGTTCAAGAGAAAACAGATAATCAAGAAATAAGTTATCAAAACCAAAGCTTAAAACAAAATAGAACCTATCAAGTAGGGGTAGTTTTGCAAGATTTTTATGGTAGACAATCTTCTGTAATACTTTCAAATTTTACAAATGATGATGGTCAATTATCAACAGTATTTAATCCTTATAGAAACTCTAATCAAGTAGGAAATTCTTTTGCAGATAACAGTGGAATGTGGAAAGGTGATTCTTTAGCTGTTAATTGGATAACTGCTATACCTGAGATTATACCTGATTTAGAAGGTTGGCCTGGTATATTTGATATTAATACTAACCCATTAGGATGGTATGCTTATAAAATAGTAGTACAACAAACTGAACAAGACTATTATAATGTTTATTATCCGGGAGCCCTTAGTGGTTATATAAATCCATATAGTGCAGCTACTCCTGAAGACCCTATTGGTCACTTTGTTCTTCATGGAGATAATATAAATAAAGTTCCTAGAGATTTATCTGAAATTGGACCTGAGCAAAATTTATTTAAAAGTATAAATGTAAATACTAAAGCAGGTAGATACGAAACTACAGCACAATGGATTAGTTATAATAAGTATGCACATCATGCTCGTTACAATAAAGAAGGTGCTGCTTCTGTTCAAGATATTAGAGGATCAGGTGATAAAGCTCAAGTGTTAGTAGATGTAGATAGTCAAATAACAGATAAAGATGAACTTAATCAAATATATTCTGATGAGTGGGATAGAATAGCAACTCAAATAAGAAGAGGTGAGGGAAATATTCCAAATAATTCAAGTACAAAGTTATTTCAAAGAGTAATGAATACTAGTCAATTAGGTAATCAACAATATTGCTTTGGAAGAAACGAGTTTGAATCTAAAACACCTAATTACGATACAGTAGTAACTATTGGAAAAGGTCAACAATTAGCTTTATATCAACTACCTGTTGCCGACCCACCAACTGCAATAACCTCAGCAAATAATTTTTATACCTTTGCAGATGATCCACTTATAGCAAGAGTTTCTATTGGCGCTGAAGAAACTTTACCATCTGCAGGAGCACCACCTGCAGCACAGTTTAGAATTGGTTATCCATCTGTAGGTGGAGCCGGGCTTGCTCCTTGGGGAATGTATGTTTCTACTCCAGGTTTTCCAAGTCCTGGTGGTGATTATATGTTACCTACATTAGCTATTGCTGAAACACAACCTAGTGTTTCTAATTTAGATATATATTATGAAACATCAACAGCAGGAAAAGTTGTTCCACTTAATACAGCAATTAATAGTGCTGATACTACTTCAGTTAAAAAATTAACTGATTTTAATAGTTCTCGTCCTCCTCAAAGTCAATTTAATAATGCTCCATTAAGTATTGCTTATGAATCTAGTAATTCTGGTTCAGGAGCTCCTGTAACTTTACCTTTTACTCCAGTCAATGGAAGTACTTTTTTAAACGTTGGATCTACTGGCGTTAAATTACTAAAAATAGTTGATGGAACAGGTGCTGATGTAACTCAATTTTTTAATTTATCTTATGTTAATGTTCTGGGTCCAGCACCAAACGATAAATTTACATTAAACATAAATAGTAATTATTATCCCGTTTCTTATGGTGATGAAAGAGATGTTTACTATGTAACTATGCAATGTCAAGCTTCTGCTCCCAACAGTCCTATTACTTTTATTAATTTCTGGGTTTCAATATTTAATTCAAGACCTATGGCTAGTTCACCGTCTACTACTTCTGGAACTCCATATACAGCTAACTGGAGTATCAGTACTAATGGGTATAACTCTCCTATATTAAAATTGTATGGTAATAATGGTAGTAGTAATCCAACAGAATTAGGTTCTAATTGTTTTTGGACTATGGTAGATCCTACAAGCACCATAGATCCTAGTCAATATTTTGAATTAAAAAATCAAAAACCAAGTACTAATTCAACATATTTAAATCAAAGTGAAATTGGTTTATACTTAAAAAATACAGTTACTATTAGTGATATAGGACAAAAAGATTTTATTATTAAACTATCTGATAGAGATTTCCCTACTAATCAGGAAGCTGAATTTCACATGCGAATAACTATAGATACATAATGGCTTATACTCAACCAATAGATTTTTATAACACTGTATTATTAAGAAGAATAGTTAACAGAGCTAGCGGTACTACAACAGGGGCTGATAATGAAGGGTGGCCCAGTCTTCCGTGGTATGGCACTACGTATAATTATCCATCATATCCTAATTTTGAAGGTCTACCAGGTAATTTAACTACTGGCCCAACTTTCCCTACTGGGGATGGAAATCTTGTTAATTGGTATGTAGAAGAATCTAGAATTTTAGGTGGTTTTAATAATACTAGTATGGATATAGGTCCAAGAGCTTATTTAGTTTTTGACAATAGAGTACAAAAGAAAAATGCAAGTTCATTAATATATTCTGGATTATTAAATACCAAAACAAATGTTAATAGAACTAATGTATTCTCATCGGCTGAAAATATTAAAAGATCTTTAGATCCATTTTATGGATCTGTACAATACTTATATGCTGAAGACACTAATTTAATAGTATTTCAAGAAAATAAAGTTAACTCTGCTTTAATAGATAAAGATGCTATTTATACAGCTGAAGGTTTAGGAATGACAGCTTCTGGCGGAGTAGTTATAGGTCAATTAAAACCTTATTTAGGTAACTGGGGTATTAGTAAAAACCCTGAATCTTTTGCTACATATGGATTTAGAAAATATTTTGTAGATAAAGATAGATCTGCTATACTTAGATTATCTAGAGATGGTATAACTGAAATTTCTAAATATGGTATGCGTGATTACTTTAGAGATGAATTAGCTACTTTAAGTTATGAATTTAAACAAAAAACGGTTTATGAAGGAATTCTAACTTATAATATAGACGCTGATGGAGTTGTTCAAGAACTTGATATAAATACTAATGATTCATGCAACATAATTCCAGGATCATCAGTAGAAATAGATTTTAATGATGGAAAAGGTTATATAAATATAACAGACGTTACAACTGGAAATTGGATTTATATAACTAATATAAAAAGATTATATTCTAATAAAGTATATATTAATACTAATGTTAATCCAGGGGCAGGTAATCACTGGGAACCAGCATTACCATGGGTATATGGTGTAGGTGGTTCGGGAAGTTATAATGTTAGAATAACTGTACCTGTTAAAGATAAAATAACTTGTGGTTACGACTTACACGATGATTCATATGTAGTATCTCTGCAAGAAAGTATTACAGGAAGATTTAGTACAGCAAATTATGATGAAGAAGTAAATGGTTGGGTAAGTTTCCATTCTTTTAAACCGCTTTTTATAAAAAGTTTAAACGATAGTTTATTTACTTTTGACAACTTTAAAATGTGGCAACACTACTATGATAGTGGTTTTAATAGAACTAATTATTATGGTACTCATTACGGGGCTAATATAACTTTTATATTTAATGATGAACCACATGTAGTGAAAAACTTTTTAACTGTAGATTACGAAGGTAGTAATGGTTGGCAGTGTGATACAATAGAATCTGATGTAGAACAAGCAAACAATTGGAATTATAATTTAAGTGTACCTTACTATTCTTTATGGGGATCAAACTTTGATTCTATAAAAAGAATATATAGTTATGAAGAAGGAGCTTATGATATTGCAGGTAATACCCCACCACAAACTTATCCTATATTTAGAGGAGGTTTTGATAGAAAAGAAAATCAATATGTAGCTAACATGGTGAGTTCTAGTAAAGCTCGAGCAGGAGAGGTGATATATAATACTAATGCTGCTAAAGCTTTTCCATCTTCTGGTATAAAAGGTTATTACTCTACAGTAACTTTTTCAACTGATAATAACACACAGTTAGGTGGGAAAAAAGAATTATTTTCAGTAGGTACTAGATATGTTACCTCATCATATTAAATAAAATAAAATGCAATTAAATATACGTAGAATTACAGAAGAAGATATACCAGTTATATATAGCTGGTGGGAGCAATGGCCTAAATGGGAGGCTGTATCTAGAGATTTCTTACCAGATAATGGATTAGGAGGGTTAATAGTGGAAAAAAACGGTGATCTTATAGTAGCAGGCTTTATATACTTAACAAATGCTAAAGTAGCTCTTCTTGAATGGGTTGTGTCTAATCCTGAATATAGAGAAGATGATAGAGATCAAGCTATAGATTTGTTAATAACAGGTGCAGAAAATATGGTAAAATCAATAGGATTTAAATACATGTTTAGCATTGTTCAACATAAAAAATTAATAGAAAAACAAGTAAAATTAGGCTGGCATAAAGATGAAAAGCCTTCACATGAACTAACTAAAATATTATAATATGGCAATAGCAACATCAATACTAGTAGGAGCAGCAGTAGTTGGCGTAGCAGCATCTGTAGGATCTGCTATAGAGCAAGAGCGAGATGCTAAAAGAGATATGGAGGCCGCTAAAAAAAAGCAGACTATATTAAATGGTCAATTAGAAAATTTAAAAAAGAATAGGCAACCAGTAGAAAACCCTTACGCTGGATTGACTAATCAATATGAAAATTTAGGAGTTGCTGTTAAGTCTGCTCAATTCCAAGCTGAAGAAGCTGATATTGCTTTAGCCAATACACTAGATACTATACGTCAAACTGGTTCTGGCGCTGCGGGTGCAACTGCTCTAGCTCAAGCTGCACTTCAAAGTAAAAGAGGTATATCAGCTAGCTTAGAACAACAAGAAGCAACTAATCAAAAGCTTAAAGCTCAAGGCGCTCAAGAAGTTAATATTATGAAAGCTAAAGGGGAAGAGTTTGCTTGGCTTGCCCAAGAACAAAGAGACGTAGCTGAAATAGATAGGACTACAGCTTTATATGACGAACAAAGATATTTAGAAATGGCGGCGCAACAATCTAAAGACGACGCTCAACAAGGTTATTATCAAGTAGCAGGTGATCTCTCTAGTACAGTGCTTAGCGCAGGTGGAACATTTGGTGTAAAATAATTTATTCATGGCAACAATCCCAACTCATTCAAACGCATATACAAACCCGCAAGGAGCTTTTAAACAAAGTTTTATTAGTTATTCAGATAGACGTACAGCTGGTTTAGCTGGTTTATCTAAAAGTCTACAGTCTATTGGTGCGTGGATACAAAAAGAAAACGCATCTCAAAAAGCTCTAGTTGCAGAACAAAGTGCTACACAATTACAAATGTATGGTAAAGTAGATAGTTTACCTACATTTGGAGAAGACTTTAACACTAGACAAGAACAATATTGGGATAGTAAAATAGATGATTATTTAGATATTAAAAACAGAATAGAAGCAGGTGATATAACACCTCGTGAAGGAAATAAAGAGTTAACAAAAATAAATAGATTATTAAAGAATTATCAAACCATAGCTCCACAAGTATTAGCACTAGCTAATGAAGTTAAATCAAGAATAATGATAGAGCCAGGTAAAGAAGGAGCTATAAGTGGATTAGTACAAACACATGTACAAAAAGTTTTATTAGATATGCTTGATGGAAAAGATGTGGGTCTAGTTGATAGAGATGGTGTATTGTTTTTATACGAACCAGGAGTAGGTTATATTAATTTAAATGAGTTAACTATAGCTGAAACAAAAGAAACTAATTCTTTTTTAAAGTTTGTTCCTAAGTATGATGAATTTTTAATGAATGCTGCTAAAGCAACTTTTGGTGACTTTGATACAGGTACTTTTATAGATGGTATGGTTACTATTAGAAAAGTAAAAAGAAGAAACTCAGCAACAGGAGAGATGCAAGAACTAACCATTAGAAGTATTGATGAAACACAAAAAGCGTTAGCTGAAGAAAAAATTATTAAAAATAAATTATTACGACCATTGATAGATAATTATGATTATATGTCTGTTATATGGAATGATGTTATGGAAACATTCCTGAAGGATACTCCATACGAGAATACTGCTTGGCATGATGCGGGAGATTTAGACACGCAACCTCGTGCCAATGAAGTTTTTTCTGATGCTGAAAAATTTATGAAAGATCAAAACGCTCTTGCATTAGAGTTTTTAACAAGACAAGCGATAGAAGACTATGTAAGAGAAGGTGGTCTAGAATATCGTCCAGATATTGATGATTTAGGAGGTAGAGTAACTAATGTTGCTGATGCCCCATCACCAGACAAAGCTCCAGAAATAGAAAGAGATGTTAGAAATTATTATAATGCTTATACTAAACGTATTAATTCTGGTGATTCGCCTGTTCAAGCTATAACTAAATTAGTTGATAATATAAGTGGCTTAGATAAAGTATTAACTGGATCAGAGATAGTGGCTAAAGCGCCTACTAAAGTAGTGAATGGACAAACAGTTGTAGATACAGATGCTTTTGTTTCAGATGAAGAAGAAGCATTATATAGAGATGCACTAGCTAATCCAGATAGATCTTACATGATAGTGAAAGGTGTACCAATACCTATAGAAGCTTCTGTTACTAGTAAAAAGGCGTTTAAAGATTTAATGTCTGCGTTATTAGCAGGCCAAAACGTATCGGCGTTTGTTGATAGATTTGTAGATCAAAACCTAAAATTTAATTAATGTATTATTTTTATAATAATAAATGGTTAACACTTAAAGAACTTAGAGCAGAAGCTTCTAAAGAAGGCTATGATTTTAATACACCAGAAAGCTATGGTGAATTTAAAAAGTTTTTACAAGTACATAATATAAAACAAAGCGATACAAAGCCTTCAGATTTTAAATTACCAAGTGGTGAGATAGTAGAAATACAAGTAGGACCTAATACTACAATACAAGAAAAGTTTGATCAAATTACTCCTTACTTAGATGAAGCAACATATACAAATTTAAACCAGAAAATAAACAAAATACAAAAAGCTAGAGATAACAGTAAAATAGCGGATGATTTAGTTAAGAAGGTAAAAGAACTTGGTTTATACAGTTACGGTATATATGGTAAGACGTATGAAGAAACTATAGAGAATGCTAATAATTTAATAAATCAATTTGAATCAAGTAAACAAGGTGTAGGTAAGTATAGCTGGCTACAAGATGAACCAGAATTTATAGGTGCAGATGTTAATACAGATAAACCTTACGATCCTACAGTGTCTGTATGGTATGAGGGTCATAAAAAAAGATTAGATAATAAATATTCTTTTTTATCACCTTCTGTTTTGAATTTAGTATTTACAAAGCAAGATGAAGATGCAGCAAAATTATTAGAATCTATAATACCATTTGATGATTATAAAGTAGATTATTCTAATTTTAATATTGGTATAAATCAAGATTATATTGATGTTACAGTTGGTGATGAAAAAGTTAGATTAAGAACTAATTTAAAACCAATTTTTGACAATACAGAAGAATTCAATGAAGCTATTAAACGAGAGTCTGC
>TARA_R100001594_G_scaffold61987_2_pt1 | contig 12053 bp, 3 predicted proteins | sample TARA_R100001594 | Tara Oceans TARA_R100001594 (sample SAMEA2622752) | marine metagenome | biome: marine biome (ENVO:00000447); feature: marine epipelagic mixed layer (ENVO:xxxxxxxxx); material: "saline water (ENVO:00002010), including plankton (ENVO:xxxxxxxx)" | depth 150 m | reverse complement strand
TTTAAATGGAAAAAATGCTAAATTTGGATTTGTTACTGCTACACAAGATAATGCTAATAATTATAATTATGAGCAAATAAATAAAGATAAAATAAAACCTGAAGATTATAATATTGATATTAAATCTGACTTTGAAAATTTCTTAAACGTTAAAAAATATCATGTTAATAGATCATTAGGTAATTCTATGACTCCTTATACTAGTCCTGTACATCCAAATCATAAATATAATACATATCAAGAATATTTATTTTCTGAAAGAGAGATTAACAGTGAAAGAGCAGAAGGAGTAGGACATAATTCAATAATATCTACAGATTTAATTAAAATAGAAGAAAGCTTTTTTAACAATCCTAAAATTACATTTAATAAAGGAAGTATAAATGGAAATACAGCTCAGACAATTAAACATGATGTTAAACCATTAAGAGATGTTACTAAAAGTGAAGAAAATGAAATAGATAATATTGCTAAAGATATGGGATTATTGGACGATGAAAATATACCAGATTGTCCATTATAAAAAATAACTAATATGGGATGCTTAAAAAGAAATAAAACTGGAACTATTGTAGGAGCCACTGCTACTAATGGAAAACCTTCAATGTTATTCAATGAATTAAAAACTGTTTTGGGGAGTACAGAACGTGCTGTTACTGTATATAATGAATTAAGAGATCCAAAATGGAAAGAAAAATTTGGTAAAGATTGGGAAGCAGAAGTAAAAGAAATAAATGCTACAGATTCTTTATATTTAGATAAAAATGGAGAACCTAAATTAATTTCAGGATTTGGTAAATATTATTTTAGAAGTTTTAAAGGTACTGATATAAATCTTGAATTAAAACAAAGAGAAGATACTGGTTTAACTTATGATCAAGAGATTGCTTTTGCAGATACAGCTATATCTTTTATAATAGATCGTATGGAGAAAAATCCTGAATACTTTCAAGATACTAAAAAAGTAAAAGGATATTTTAATAAAACTGAAGAGAGTGAAAAGGGATTACTTGCAGAAGATTTACTATTAGAAGCTTTTGAAGGTATAGAAGATCCAGCAATAGCTAAACAATTATTTAATATTTATAAATCTACTAGATCTATTTCACAATTAAAAAATGCTTTACCAGAAGGTGTAAATTTTAAACCTGCTGGAAAAATATTTTTAGTAATGTATGATAAATGGAATGATGTTATAAATCCTAGAACACAGAATGTAGAAAGAGTAGGATGGAGAACTATTATTAAAAATAGATTACCTTCTTTTGGTATACAATTAAAAGATAAAGTTGGTGAAATTGAGGAGTTTGAAGATGATCCTATTAAAATATATGGACAATCTAGATTAGAAGTTAATCCATCTAATACATTATCCAATAAAGCTAGAAATATATTAGGAAGAATAAAATCTTCAGAGCCTAATATTTTAGGGTATCAAACATATTTACCTATGGATGAAGTTTATGGTGTAATTGCTGAAGCTACAGTAGGACAGAATTTATTTTCAGGATATATTAATCAAGTAGGACAAGCTGCTAAATATAAACCTTATTTATATCCTATAGTAGAAAAATTAAATAATTTGACTGCATCTGAAAGAGCTAGTTTATATTCTAATTTTAGATTAGCTTATAAGAATTTTATATTATTTAGTGCTAAACAAAATAGACAAGTAATAAATCCTTTAACTGGAGAAGAGGTTATAACAGTAGAAACTAGAATGTATAGTTCTAATCAAAGTAATTCAGGTAAAAAATCTTTAAGATTATGGAGAGAACAATCTGTTGAAAAAGGTTTTGATAGTCCTAGAGCTGCTTATACAGTAGAACAAAATAAACAAGGTGATGATTTATATACACTAAAACCAGCTAAACAAAAAGCTATAAAATCTGCTGTTGAAAAGATAAATAAAGTACAAAAATTAAAAGTTGATGATACTATACCTAGTGAAAGTATAGATGGATTAGCTACAGCTCTTTGGGAATTAGGAATTCAATATGGGGATACATATCAAGAAACTAGAGATAATTTAGAAAAATATTTTAAATTAGGTAATTCAAAACAATTAAAAGGAGTACCATTATTTAAAGATTTAGTATTTGGAAAAAATGGTGTACAAACTTTATTTAATGTATTAAGAAATCCAAATATAAATATATATAGATCAAATTTAAAAACTTTAAAGAAATTAGCAGCTATATCACATTTATTTGAAAATAGACCATTTGGATCATTTATTAGTTTAACAGGTAAACAATATTATCCTATTAATTTACCTAATACATTAGATGATTTTCGTGATGATATATTAGATCATGAGTCATTAGTAAAATTGATAGATGAAAGAATGAAAGATCCATTTTTTAGTCCAGGTACTGATCTTAAATATACTTCTGTATTAACTAGAGCTTTTCTAAATGGTACAAGAGGAGATAATAATTATTTAAATAATTTTGATGTAAATAAATTAGATGGTTATAAATCGCCTAATGAAGCTATACCTAGTTCAGATTATGAAAATCAAAGTTCTAAAACATCTTTAATTGTTAGGTTAAATGCTTTTGCTAATAGTGGTAATACATTATATACTAATATTGCTATTCCTACTCAAGCAGATAGAGGAACTTTAGATTTTATGGTTTTACCAAGAATGGAGAGATTAAAAAGTTTAGGTATTGATGTAACTAGAAGAGATATATTAGAAGGATTAATACTACAAGATTTAGCTAGAATTAATCAAGCTAATAAACAAATATCTGAAGCACAACAAACTGGTGATTTTACTCAATTAAAAGAGGGATACCACTATAAACTTGGATCTGCACCACTTGCACGAGATGGATCTGTATTTACTATGACTCAAATATCTAAATTAACTGATGATGTAGTTATTGGTGATTCTAATTTAGGTGTTACAATGTCAGAATTAGTAGAAGATTATATATTAGAAAAAAATGCTCCAGAATCTGATAAAGCTTTTTTAAATTCAAAAGAAGGGTTATTATTTCAAACAAAATTAGATGAAAAAGTAGCAAATATAGAAGAAAGATTAAATAAATATGCAGAAGATCTTAAAGCTAAAATAGAAGAATATAAAATAAAATTAATACAAGATGTTCAATTTGTAAATAAAAAAGGTTTTAATAAACAGGCTCAAGATAAATTTATAAATGAATTTGTATTTAATGATTTTGTAGGAAAAATAGAAATAGTTAAACATATTAGAGGAGGATTTAATTGGTCTAAAAATACACCAGATTTTTATAAACGTATGGGACATTTACAAAGTCCTGGACAAAAATTATATATTAAAGATAATACTTCTAATAATCCTGATTATGGAATGATGCCTACTTTTAATGAAATTACTATTGCTGATTTTGATTTTCAAAACTCTGAATTTGCTAATGCAGTAGCTGATAGAATGTTTATGAATTTAGTAGCATCTGGGGTAAATGAACTTAAAGCAAAAACAATTTCTGATAAATATAGAAATGTTAATAAAACAGATGCTCAAGGACTTATTAGTTTACCTATGTATAGAGGTATACAAATGGGATTAGGTCAATGGGATATGAAATTAGATGAACAAGCATATAAAAATGCAATGAAAAAAGAAGGGGAATATGCTGGATTATATGTAGATAATAAAGGTAATCCAAGAACTATTATTCCAATAAAACCTTATTATGAAGATTTATCTTTAAGAAATGGAACTACAACATTAATTATGAATAAAAATTCATATCTTACTGTAACTCCTGAATTAGCAGCAAACTATCCTGCATTAAATACAATATTAAATAAGATGAATCAAGGAATACATGTAGTTAATACTAGAAGTGCTACTAAAGGTTCTAGACAAAATGTAATAGATTTACAAAGAGAAGGAACTTTAGATAATGCTACTGTTATAGAAATGGATTCGTCAAAACTACGTCTTCCTCAAATAATTCCTACTGTAAAAAAGGATAATATAAATTTTTCTATACAAGTTAGAAAAGCATTAGTTGCAAATATTGATAGACAAACTTTATATAATTTAGATGGAAAAGGTGAAATTTCTGGTGAAGAGTTATATTATTTATATCATGATCTAATATCAGAAAATATTAAACAAGATCTTGATTTATTAAAAACTGAAATAGGTTTAAATGAATTAGAAAATACAGTTCAAAAATTTGGAATGAATTCTTTACAACATAAAGAAGCTAAATTAGACCATCTTAAAAAATTACAAGGAAGGCTTAGAGAGCAAATTCAAGAAAAAGGACTTTCTAAAAATTATGAAAATGCTTTAGATATTGTACCTAATGGACAATATGATTATAGTTTTAGAATCCCATTATCTTTTCCTAATTATCAAGCTAAATTTGAACAAACTATAATGGGAATGTTTAATAAAAGAGTTATTAAGCAATCTATAAATGGTTCAGATTTAGTTCAAATTGCAGAATTAGGAGGATATACAGAACAAACAAATCAAGATATTACTGCAACTCAATTTGAATTAGAAATGTATGATGGAATTAATCCTGCACAAGTAAGAATTAAAGCTAGTGCATTAGGATTAGATCCTGGAGTAGATATTAAAACTGTAGATCCTAAACTATTAAATATTGTTGGATATAGAACTCCAAATCAAGTAAAAAGTTCTTCTTTAGCTATGGAAGTTGTAGGATTTTTACCAGAATCACATTCAAAAGCAATTATGGTTCCTGGAGGTATTACAGTTCAAATGGGAAGTGATTTTGATATAGATAAATTATCTATTATGATTCCTAACCATAAAAAAGGTGCAAGAATTGTTCCAGATTATAATCAAAAAATATCTAATATGTCTCGCCCTATGAGGGATAACGCTATTATGGATATTTATCAAACAATTATGTTAAGTGAACAACATAGAGAAGAAATACAAACTCCGTTAGACAGTGATTTATTACCTAATTTAGCAAGAGATTTAAGAAGAAGAACCAAAACAAATGTTAGTGTTGATTATAATAACCCATTAGCAGAAATTGAGATGGAAGAAAGAAATAAAGCTAGTTTAGCCTTAAGAGGATTATGGGCAAATCAATTAGCAGGAAGAAATATAGCTCAAACGGGTAATATGGGAATATCTGTAGATTATGCACCTATATTAAATGATAATACTTTTGATAGATTAGGTGTTATTAAAGATTCTAAAGGAAATTATACAGATTATAATATTTCATTATATTTATCCTCAGCAGTAGATGCAGCTAAAGATCCTATACAAATAGATATAAATGATAATATTTATACTGTACCTGTAGCAGGATTAATGTTAAGTGCTGGAATTCCTGTTACAGATGTTGTATATTTTTTAGCACAACCTGTAATTAAAGAAGTTATAAATATTGCCAAAACTGAGGCTCTTACTATAGATAATTTAAATATAGCTTTAGAAAGAGTATCAAAAAGAATAGGTAAGGAAATAGATAAAAGTTCTAAATTTCATGAAACTTTTATAACTCCAATGATTTCAGAGGAATTACGATTATTAGATAATAATTTAGAAAAACAATTTAATTATTTAAATAATTTTAGAAGATTCTTTTATGCAGGTAGAAGATTACAAACTATAAATAAAGTTATAACTCCAGATAATTTAAAAAATATTAATGAGATTTCATCATTAGTGTCTTGGTTAGAAACAGAAGACCGGTTTTTAAGAGATGCAGACTCAGGTATAATATACGGAGCTGAAGATATGATAACTAAAAATAAAATCAATGAAAGAGATATTAATCCAATAGCTGCAGAATTTAGATCTACTTTTGATAAAATTCTTTCTTCTATGGATGAAATAGGATTCATAAATAATAGAGATAGTTTTCATACTTTTAAAAGAGGTTTAAAAAATGAATTAGGATTATTTGGATTAACTCCAGCACAACATAAATTTATAGATAGAGCATTATTTTTAGAATTAATAACTCGTCCTAATAGTCCTTTAATAACTTCTAATTTAATTTCAGAAAATACTTTTAATTATTTATATACTAATAAAAATCAAAATATTGCTAGTTTATTACAGAATATGAAAATAGATTATCCTAAATTAGTAAATAATGCATTTGTATCTTTACTTAAACCTCATCCTAATAATATAGAATCTGTTGTATCATTAATACAGCTAGATAATTCTTTTGATACTTCTTCAACTTTTAAAAATAAATTAAGTGATGGATTATTAGATTTATTAAAAAATCCTAAAAAATATGCTAATGATCCGAATAATAAAAATGAAGTTAAAAAAATTAAAGAATTTGGTAAATTATTAATAGCTAATCAAATATTTACTACAGGATTTGCACCAGGATTTGGTACTTATATAGATTTAATACCTTCACAAGTATTTACAGATCCTACTTTATTATTTGAAACTGAAGGTACAGAAAGTCTTGTAGAATTTTTTAACAGAGAAAGTGTTAATACATTTAATAGCATGTATTTTTCTGAATCAAATGAAATACATAAATTTGTAAGAAATTTTGCAGCAATGAAGCCTGGTGGTAAATCATTATTAAAAACTATTCCTTATAATAGAATAAAAAAACAATTAGAAAGTAAAAATTATGATGGAGAAATACAAATGACAATAAATGAACCTAAAATATATAATGAAAGATTAGGATTTGTAGGATACTTTATAACTAACTCTCCACAGTCTGGATCACCTAAAGTATTTGTTAGAAAAGATATAATTTTACAAGGTAATGCAGCTATTTATGAGGAATTACAACAAGCGGGAATACCTGGAAAATTAAATGAAGTTGGATTATTAAATAATAATAGTAATAGTTTAGTTAATACTATTGGAAATGTAAATTCTCCTGGTGATAATATTGTAAAAAATAGACAAAGAGGTATTATTCCTAATAGTGAAAAAAATCCAGAACAACAGCCTTTTAAAGGATGTTTTGGTGGTTAATAAAATATAAAATATAAAATATGGGATGTAGATATTATTTAGATGGAAAAGTAAGTGAATTATATACAGATTTTTATGGTTACTTAGATAATGTAGATCCTCAGAAACGATCTGTGGATAAAGTATATAAAATTTTAAAAAAACATGGTATAGCTACTAAACATCAAGGTCAGATTTATTTAAATCAATCTAATTTACCATATGGTTTAAGAGAAATAGCTAGAATAGCAGGTAAATATCCTGGATTATTAAGTACAGAGTTTATAAAACAAACTCCTGAAAGTTATTATTCTAGAGCATCTGAATTGCATACATTAACAATAAATGAAAATGTTTTAAAAAATAATATACCTGCTAATTTTGAAGCTGAAGCTGATTTTACTTATAAAACTCAATATGATATTGATAATTATGTAAATACTGTAGCAGGTCCTACTGATAGAGCAGATGTACGAGCTTCTGAACAATTAAGAAGAGAAAATACTAGTGAGCAAAGAAAATACGTAAGTAGTTTAACAGATAGAAATAGATATTTATATGAGTTAGATCCTGCTAATGCAGGAGATGTTATTGCTAAGAAAAAAGCTAGAATACTTCAAGATATGTTTGCTAAACATGGTATTACTGTAAATGTTATTACAGATACTACTATTTCTGGATTAGGGCAAGTAGATCCTACAGCTATGGGAGAAAATCCTACTATTAGGGTAAACCCATTAATAGCAGCAGAAGATACTATTCCTCATGAATTTGCACATATTTATATTGATTTATTAGGCCTTGAAAATCCTGCTGTACAAGAAGCATTAGCAGAAATTAAAAGAGGAAATAGATATACATCATTGATTCCTGAAATTAAGAGAAAATATCCTGACTATAAAGGAGAAATGTTTGATAAAGAACTTTTAGCTACTGCTATGGGATTAGAATATGTAAGATTAGATAATCTTTCTAAGGAAAAAGTAAAAAATATTAAAAAAGAAGGATGGTTTCAAAAAATTATACAAGCATTTAAAGATTTTTGGAATGGATTTACTGGAAATATACCTGCATTAAATGTTAAAATAGAAGCATTAACTAAAGATTTATTTACTGGTAATTTAAGAGCTGAGGAATTTGTAGGTAGATTTAATCCTGCATTACAAGAAAGTAGAAGCCAAGAAAAAATAAAAAAATTAGTAGATGAACAAAGAGTTAGGGTGCAAGGTCAATTAAATTTAGCAAAAAATTTACCATTAGAGCAAAGAGAAAAGTTATTACCACAATTAGAAAGATTAAAAGCTTCATTAAAAACTATAAATAAAGTAGAAGATTTTAGTTCATTTGTAAATGCTATGGGAAATTCATTATCATTAGCTAAAAGACAGTATGATATTATTATGAGTCAGCCTATAAATAAAAGAGCTACTAGTGAGAATTTAAATACTATTTGGAAATTAAAAGGTGAATTAGATGGTGCTAATGCTATAAAAACTATTAAGACATTAATGAGAGCTAAAAAATTAGAAGCTAAACAAGAAATGCCTGATCGTTTTAATACTATGGAAGAAAGAATTGATGCTATTTTAGATGAATTTGAAGTATTAGATAATCAATTTATAGATAGAGTTATTCCTATTTTAGCTGAGCATTATTTACAGTTTCATAATAAAAATATAGATGCAGATTTAGAAAAAATAATTCAAAATTACGAAAGTAATAAAGAAAAAGGTATATATAGATATGCTGGAATAAAACCTAGTCCTGAATATCAAAAATTAAAAGCTGATAGAAAAGCTGGTAAATTAACAGATCAAGAATTTAAAATAGCTAGAACTGATTTAGCAATTGAAGGATTTAAAAATAGAATGCTACAAGATAGAGGAAGTCTCATTAGAGAAATGCGAAGAGCTTATAAAGATAAATCTTATTATTCTTATATTTTTGATCCAATAATATATACTAGTGAACCTATTATACAGTTATTTGTTAAATCTATAAGTGAAGCTAATATTAAAGCCAATGATGCAACTTTATATTTTAAAGGAGATTTGCAAGCAGAATATAATGATTTTATTAAAGGATATGGAGAGTTTAATGTAGATAAATTAAATAAAGATTTATTAGAAGAAGTTACTATTAGTGTTTATGATCATAAAATAGGAGAAAATAAAAGAGTTAAAGTATTATCTTTAATACAACCTTTATTAGTAGATAAATATTATCAAAATGAACATGATGCTTATATCAATTTAGGTAAAAAATATAATAAACCTCAAAGAGATACTTATAACAGTTATGAAGATTTTAATACTGCTAGAAATAAATGGTTTAATTCAGTATCAGGAAAAAATTATTCTAAACAATTAGCTAAATGGTTAAGTGAAAATACAGAAGCTATTCCTGGATGGGAACAAGAAAGAGATGCTATTTATAAAAGAATAAAAGTTGCAGAGAAAATTATAAAAGAAAACGAAAATGATGCAGCAATTGTAGCAGAATATACAAATCAGATAACGGAATTGAGAAAGAAATTGTCAATGAATATGTTTAATGGAAAGCCTAGAGGAGAGTGGGTGCAACCAAAAAAATCTAAGTACGTTAATCCTAAATATTCTAAAATACAAACGGATCCTAGATTAAAAAAATATTATGATTTTGTATTAAAAGAATTTCAAGAAGGGCAATCAATGGTTGGAGTTAACCGTATGTCTAAAAATAAATGGGATAAGTTTTCTTATTTAATGCCTAGTATTAGAAAAGAATTTTTAGATCGAGGAATAGAGCAAGGTATGCTAAAAGCAGGTAAAGATTTATTAAAAGAAGGTTTAACTTTACAAGAAACTGATGATGATTTTGGAATTTATAATGATTTAAGTGGAGAATTAGTTAAACAAGTTCCTGTATATTATACTAATGTTGTTCCTTCTAAAGATATTTCAAAAGATATAGCTAGTAGTTTATATAGATTTAGACATATGGCTCATAAATTTAAAGCTAAATCTGAAATTGTTGGAGAAGTTATGTTATTTAGAAATATGATGCAGAATAGAGATGTTTTAGAGGTAAGTAGTTCTGGGATGGAGCAGATAAATAAAGTAGCAGCACAATTAGGTACAAAATTACCGGTATTAAAAAAAGGAGAGTCTTATACTTTTAAACATTTAAACGAATGGATAGATACTGTTATGTTTGGGCAAGAGGAAATAAAACAAACTTTTAATATTTTTGGTAGAGAGTTGGAAGCAACTAAAGTAGCTGGAGCTATAAATAAATTTGTAGCTTTAAATAATTTATCATTTAATTTATTACAATCTGCTAATCAATATGTAATGGATAATATATCTTTATTACAAGAAGGTATAGCAGGACAATTTGTTAATACTAAACAATTAGCTTGGGCTAGAGCTAAATATTGGGGAGAAGGAGCAGGAATGCAAGATTTAGGTGAATTTTCTCCAAAAACTAAATTAGGAAAAGCTATGGAATTTTTTGATGCTTTAGTAGAAATAACAGACAGAGAAGGTAATAGATTAGTTGGTTCTAAAGCTAGAAAATTTATGGATAGTGGTAATTTAATGGTATTACAACAAGCTGTAGAACATCAATTATCTGCTACAAGAATGTTAGGTTTAATGAAAAGTCTTGAAGGAAAATTAAAAGATAAAAATGGAAATGTAATAAAGAGAAATGGTAAGAATGCTAATCTTTATGATTTATTACTTATTGATGATAAAGGAAGAATGTATTTAGATCCAGAATTATCTGAAAATAGTTTTAGTAGAAGTGATTTTATACATTTATTAAGAGGATTAGGAAGAAGAACAAATCAAATTAAAGGTAAATTTGACTCTCCTATATTACATAGAACTTGGTATGGTAAAATGATTGGTTTATTCCGTAGTTGGATTGCTCCAGGTATTAGAAGAAGATATGGACATGGTGGTTTTACAGGTTCTACTATTCATACTGATGAAGAATTAGGTGCTACTACTCAAGGATTTTATGTAACATTTGCTAATTCTCTTATAGAAACATGGCAAAATAATAAGGGACTTGGTAAAATTAATCCATTTAATATTTATGATACTTATACTCATATGACAGAAATGGAAAGACAGAATATGAAAAGAGCAGTAGTAGAATTAGGAGCAATTGCTAGTACTGCAGCTATAATCTTTGCTTTAGCTGGTATGGAAGATGATGAAGAAACATGGGTTTCTAACTTTATTTTATATCAAGCTACTAGGTATCAAACAGAATTATTACAATGGACTCCTGTATTTGGAACTAAAGAAGCTTTCAGAATTATGAAATCTCCAACAGCTACAACTAGACCTATAGAACAAGGATTAGATTTAATGGATCAAATATTCTTTCAAGAATTACCTTATATGTTTGGATTTGGGGATGAAAAAGATATATTTTATCAAAGACGTACAGGTAGATATGAAAAAGGGGATAGAAAATTAAGAAAACAAATTGGAGATTTAATACCTGTAATAAGAGGATTAGAAAAAAGTAAAACTCCTGAAGAAGCTGCTAAATGGTTTAATACTTTATAAAAAAAAGGGACCGCAAGGGTCCCTAATATTACATAGACATTTTTAATAATAATAAATAGCCTATTAAATCGTCAACTGTGTCTTCTGTTTTATCGTTTATTCCTTTATTTTTTATTCTCATTATTTTATCATCTATTCTTGCACATAAAGCTTCAGTAGCATTAAGTTTGCTAAATATACCAGCAGGATTTAATGCACTATCACCATATGATTTATTTTTTAATTTCAATAAATCAGTAATAGCTTTAACTTCTATATCTAATTTTTCATTAAAAGATACATATTCTCCTTTGTTTCTATCAAAATCATAATAATATTTACTGTGCCCTGTAGAATTCATAGAATATGGAGTATTAAACTCCATACCTTCTGGTACTGACATTTCTATATCATGATCTGATCCTTTTTTCTTTTTTGTCATTTTATAGTAGTTTTTTTAATTTATAATCATTTATATTAAATATTTCTTCTTTTTTATCTATTATACTCAATAGTTCTAAATCATCACTTAATGTAGTTCCTAACTTATCTTCCATTAATTCTCTTCT
>TARA_R100001594_G_scaffold19972_1_pt1 | contig 12085 bp, 6 predicted proteins | sample TARA_R100001594 | Tara Oceans TARA_R100001594 (sample SAMEA2622752) | marine metagenome | biome: marine biome (ENVO:00000447); feature: marine epipelagic mixed layer (ENVO:xxxxxxxxx); material: "saline water (ENVO:00002010), including plankton (ENVO:xxxxxxxx)" | depth 150 m | reverse complement strand
GAAACAGTTAACTTAGCCACTATATCGAGTGATAGTAGATATGGGATCCTTTCTAAGTCTGGTGCCGATGCAAAGAAGATGTTCACGGATAAGGTAGTACCAATAAGTATTAACTATCCGTTTTTCTTTAAACCGATACAAGACGGTATGGATCGTCCAAAATCGGAGTTAGCTTATAGGGTTCCAGCTAGTAAGTTTACTCGTAAGAAAATACAAGCAAACGAGCAGCTTGAAGAGATAGCGGGTCTAGATACCACCATAGACTGGAAGAACACTGGTGACAATAGCTACGATGGTGAAAAGCTAAATCTACTAGTGCACGATGAGAGTGGTAAGTGGGAGAGACCTGATAACATATTAAACAACTGGCGAGTTACTAAAACCTGTTTAAGGTTAGGTAGTAGAATCGTTGGTAAATGCATGATGGGTTCAACTAGCAACGCATTAGACAAAGGTGGAGATAACTTTAAAAAACTATTCTATGATTCAGATGTATCAAGACGAAACGCCAATGGACAAACAAAGTCTGGCCTATATTCTCTCTTTATCCCAATGGAATGGAACTATGAAGGATTTATTGACGAGCACGGACTTCCAGTCTTTGATAATCCATGTGATGATGAACGACTGGGACCAGACGGTGAACTAATAGATGTAGGCGTTGTAACTCATTGGGAAAACGAAGCTGAAGGATTAAAAGACGATCAAGACGCGTTAAACGAATTTTACCGTCAATTTCCAAGAACTGAAGAGCATGCGTTTCGAGACGAGACTAAAAATAGTATATTTAATCTAATTAAAATATATGAACAAATAGACTATAATGAAGGTAGCAGGCATAACGCTCCTTTTACTATGGGTAGTTTTGGTTGGGTTAATGGTATTAAAGATACACAAGTTATTTTTAATCCAGATCCCACAGGTAGATTTAAAGTAAGTTGGGTACCTCCGGCTAACTTACAGAATAAGCAAATTGTAAAAAATGGAATTAAATATCCTGGTAATGATCATATCGGAGCGTTTGGCTGTGATAGCTACGACATTAGTGGTACTGTTGACGGTCGCGGTTCGAAAGGTGCTTTACACGGATTAACAAAGTTTTCTATGGAAGACGCGCCACCAAGTACGTTCTTCTTAGAATATATAGCAAGACCCCAAACCGCAGAAATGTTTTTTGAAGACGTTTTAATGGCGTTGGTATTTTATGGAATGCCTTTGCTTGCGGAGAATAACAAACCTAGATTATTATATTACCTACGCCGTAGAGGTTATAGAGGATATAGTATGAATAGACCAGATAGAACTTGGAATAAACTATCAACAGCTGAAAAAGAAGTTGGTGGTATACCAAATTCTAGCGAAGATATTAAGCAAGCTCACGCTGCTGCTATTGAGATGTATATACAAAATTATGTAGGACATCTTGGTGACGGTAATTATGGAGCAGTTTATTTTAACGAACTACTTAACGATTGGGCTAAATTTGATATAAATAAGCGAACAAAACATGACGCATCAATTAGCTCAGGTTTAGCTATTATGGCTTGTAATAGGCATTTGTATGCGCCTAATGCAAAAGTAGAGAGACAACCATTAAACCTAAATATATCAAAATATAACAACAAGGGATTTAATTCTCAAATAATAAAGTAAAATATGGCTGAGTCAGTACATGTTAATTTTCCGAAACAAAACGTTAGCGATGACGAGAAAAACTCTATCGAGTATGGAGAGAAGATCGCTAAGGCTATAAGTGCTGAATGGTTTAGCAAAGAAACTAATGTAAGTAGATACACCTCTAATGTAAACAATTTTCATAAACTCAGATTATATGCTAGAGGTGAGCAATCTATCCAAAAGTATAAAGATGAATTATCTATTAACGGTGATTTATCTTACCTTAATTTAGATTGGACTCCTGTACCTATTATATCTAAATTCGTAGATATAGTCGTAAACGGTATAGCTGAAAGAACTTATGATATAAAAGCCTTCTCTATTGACGCTAGTGGAGCTGAAGAGAGAAGTAATTTCATGGATAATATTGCTGGTGATATGCAGATGCAAGCCTTTGATACTTCCATGATGCAAGAATTAGGTTTTGACACTACACAAAGTAATATACAAACCTTACCTGAATCAAATGAAGAATTGCAGCTTTATATGCAGCTGCAATATAAGCAAGCAATTGAGATAGCTGAAGAACAAGCTATCAATGTTTTGCTAGAAGGAAATAACTACGAGTTAATAAAAAAGAGATTTTTCCAAGACTTAACTGTTTTAGGTATTGGAGCTGTTAAAACAGGTTTCAACACCTCTCAAGGCGTAGTGATTGATTACGTAGATCCAGCTAATATAGTTTATTCTTACACTGAATCTCCATATTTTGAAGACATATACTATATTGGTGAAGTAAAGGCTATACCAATAAATGAGTTAATTAGGGAGTTTCCATATTTAACAGACGACGAGATTGACGAGATAATTAGCAAGAATAGTAAGAATAATGCGTACAGTTATAGCGCACGACGTAACTTACATTCACAAGATGACAATATTGTACAAGTGCTTTATTTTAATTACAAAACCTATAATAGCGAGGTTTATAAAATAAAAAAGACTGGTACTGGCGGTGATAAGGCCATAAGGAAAACAGATAGATTTAATCCACCAAAAGAAAAAGACGGTAATTATACTAAGGAATCTAGAAAACTAGAAGTACTATACGATGGTGTTATGGTTCTAGGTTGTGATAAATTGCTTAAGTGGGAGTTGTCAAAAAATATGATACGTTCTAAAAGTGACTTTAATAAAGTCAAAATGAATTACAGTATTGTGGCTCCTAGAATGTATGAAGGCCGTATTGAATCTTTAGTTAGTAGAATAACTGGTTTTGCTGATATGATTCAATTAACGCATTTAAAATTACAACAAGTAATGTCGAAGATGGTGCCAGATGGTGTTTATCTTGATGCCGACGGACTTGCTGAAATAGATTTAGGTAACGGTACTAACTACAATCCGCAAGAAGCGCTAAATATGTTCTTCCAGACTGGTAGTGTTATTGGTAGAAGCTTTACGTCTGAAGGTGATATGAATCCTGGTAAAGTGCCTATTCAAGAGATCCAATCTAGTAATAAAGGTGCTAAATTACAGTCTCTTATACAAACGTACAATTATTATCTGCAAATGATAAGGGATGTCACCGGTCTTAATGAGGCTAGAGATGGTAGTACCCCAGATAAAAACGCTTTAGTTGGTATACAAAAGATGGCTGCAGCGAACTCCAATACTGCTACTAGACATATACTCCAAGCGGGTTTATTACTTACTGCGGAAACAGCGGAGAAACTATCTTTACGAGTATCCGATGTTATAGAGTATTCTCCTACTAAAAAGGCTTTCATTGAATCTATCGGTCACCGCAATGTTGCGAAACTACAGGAGGTAGCAGAACTACACTTGCATGACTTTGGTATATTTATAGAGCTAGCTCCAGATGAAGAAGAAAAACAACTACTCGAGAATAACATCCAAATGGCTCTTCAACAAGGTAGCATCGAATTGGAAGACGCCATTGATATAAGAGAGGTTAAAAACTTAAAATTAGCTAACCAGTTATTAAAAATAAGACGCGGTAAAAAACTTGAGCGTGATAGATTACAGCAACTAGAAAACATCCAAGCTCAAACCCAATCCAACCAACAGGCCGCTCAGGCCGCTGCGCAAGCAGATGTTCAAAAGCAAAACGCTATAACTCAGAGTAAAATTCAACTACTTCAAGCTCAAACTCAAGCTGATACTCAAAAATTACAATTTGAGATGGCTGCTAAAAAAGAACTTATGGCTTTAGAGTTCCAATACAATATGCAGCTTAAAGGAGTTGAGACAGATGGATTGAGAGAAAGAGATAAACAAAAAGAAGATAGAAAAGACGAAAGAACTAAAATACAAGCTTCACAACAAAGTGAGATGATTGAGCAAAGAAAAAGCGGAAAACCACCTAAAAAGTTTGAATCTGCAGGTAATGATACTATTGGTGGCGGATTTGGTTTAGAAGCATTTGGAGCTCAATAAATTATTAAATAACTTTTATATTATATATTATGGAAAACAATCAAACAGATCTTGAAGAAGTAACTAACGAGATTGAAAACGAAACACCACAAGTAGAAGAGGTTGCCGAGAAATCGAAACCAGAAATTGATTTAGACAAATTTAAAAGCAAAGATGACGACAGTGTTATCAAAGTAGATCTAAATAAACCTGTAGAAGCTAACGCAGAAACAGAAGTAGAAACAAAAACAGAAACAGTAAATGAGGGAGAAAACGATCTCGATAAACCAACTGAAGAAAACAAGCAAGAAGAAATCCCTGATACAGAGGTACCAACCCTTGAGGAAGTTACCGATGAGGAAACTGTCACAGAAGAAGACGTAATAGAAGCCGTTGTAGCTAAAGAAGAGTTAGGCGAGGAGATACCTGAAAACATTCAAAAACTATTGAATTTTATGAATGAAACAGGCGGAAGTTTAGAAGACTACGTTAAGCTTAATAGAGATACTAGTAATTTAAACGACCAACAAGCGCTGCGTGAATATTACGAACGAACTAAACCACATCTAACTTTAGATGAAGTTGATTTCCTTATAGAGGATAGATTTTCATATGATGAAGATTTAGATGATGAGAAAGATATTAAACGAAAGAAATTAGCCTTAAAAGAGCAAGTTGCCGAGGCTAAAGCCTACTTAGACGGGCAAAAGTCTAAATATTACGAAGAGATTAAAGCCGGAAGTAAGCTAACAAAAGAGCAGCAGAAAGCGATTGATTTCTTCAACCGATACAATAAAGAATCGGAGCAGACTAATCAAACTGTAAAACGTAATAGTGATATTTTTACTAAAAAGACTGATAATCTTTTTAACGACAAGTTCAAAGGTTTTGAATACAACGTCGGAGAGAAAACATATCGATTTAACGTTAAAGATGTAGATGGTATAAAAACTAAGCAGAGCAATATAAATAATTTCATGTCAAAGTTTGTCGATGAAAATAAATCGCTTTCAGATGCTAAAGGATACCATAAAGCATTATACACTGCTATGAACGCAGATGTTATTGCTCAACATTTTTATGAACAGGGTAAAGCAGATGCTCTAAAAGAAAGCATCAAAAAGTCGAAGAATATTGATATGGATCCTAGGGGTTCTCATAAAGAAACGACATCTGGTGGAATAAAAGCTAGAGTGTTAGGTGATGATTCTGATTCTTTTAAGTTCAAAATGAAAAACAGAAAATAAATTAAAAATTAAGAAAAAATGGCAATTACTGCAGGAGGTTCGTTGAACTCTGTTGCTGCTTCACAGCGACAAACTTTAGCGAGCAATTATTTAGATTTAGCGTCTACAGCCGGTCAAGGTTGGGCGCAACAATATGTACCAGACCTAATGGAGAAAGAGGCTGAGGTATTCGGAAACCGAACTATCTCAGGATTTCTTGCTCAAGTAGGTGCTGAAGAGTCTATGACCGCTGATCAAGTGGTATGGTCTGAGCAATCACGTTTACACTTATCTTACGTAGGTACACTAGACGTAGATGGCGATGTTAATGGAACATTTACAGTTACATCTGATATCGATGGTAATAACGCATCATCTGATTCAGTATTCACATTGGCTGATCACGGTATTCGTGTGAACGATATGGTACTTATCGCTCAAGCGGGCGTTGTAGTTAAAGCGCTTTGTACAGAAGCACAAGTTGGAGCTACATATGTCACTTTAGAGCCTTACGCAAATGCTGCTTTATCAACTGAACTTGCTGATGGAACAGCTACACTATTAGTTATCGGTTCTGAATACGGAAAAGGTCAGAGCTACAGTGATGAAAGTGGTACTTGGAGTTCTGAAAGACGTGAAGCTTTAGAGCCTACGTTTAAGTCGTACAGCAACAAGCCAATCATTATGAAGGATTACTACGAGATCTCTGGATCTGATGCTTCACAAGTTGGTTGGGTTGAGGTTTCTGGTGAAGCAGGTCAATCAGGTTACTTATGGTACCTAAAAGCTGCTGGAGACACTCGCTCTCGTTTTACTGATTACTTAGAGATGGCTATGCTTGAAGCTGAGAAGACAGCTGCAGCTTCTGCTATCGGTTTTGCTGATAAGCAAATTCGTGGTTCTGCTGACGCTGGTACTAATGCTGGTACTGAAGGATTATTCGCGGCTATTGAGTCTCGCGGAAATGTAACTTCAGGTGTCACTGGTGTTAACGCTGCTACAGATTTAGCTGAGTTTGATGCTATATTAGCGGAATTTGACAACCAAGGTGCTATTGAAGAAAACATGATGTTTGTTAATCGTTCAACTAGCTTAGCTATTGACGACATGCTTGCATCTATGAATTCTTACGGTGCTGGTGGTACTTCTTACGGAGTGTTTGATAACTCTGAAGATATGGCACTTAACCTAGGTTTCTCTGGTTTCCGTCGTGGATCTTACGATTTCTACAAGTCTGACTTCCGCTACTTAAATGACAAAGCAACTCGTGGTGGTATTAACTCTAGAGCGACTAGCGCTGCTATTCGTGGAGTTATTATTCCAGCTGGAGTTTCTTCTGTATATGATCAGGCGTTAGGTAGAAACATGAAGCGTCCGTTCTTACACGTACGTTACAGAGCTTCTGCAACTGATGACCGTCGTCTTAAGACTTGGGTTACTGGTTCGGTTGGAGCTGCTACATCTGCGCTTGACGCGATGCAGATTCACTACTTATCTGAAAGATGTCTAGTGACTCAAGGAGCGAATAACTTCATGTTAATGAAGTAAACTATATTTAATGGAACTACCCTGCCTTCGGGTAGGGTAGTTTTATATTAACTTTTATTATATTATATTATGGCTAAAAAGCAAACAAAAAAAGTAGAGGTAGTAAAAGAACCTCTAGTAGAAGAAACTATTTCGGTTAAAGAACCTGTATTAGTTGAAGAACCCGTAGTGGTTAAAGAAACTCCTAAAGAAGTTTATGTAGAATCTAAACCAAAACGAGTTGAGAATAAAAATAAAGTATTAAGTGATGGGTGGGAATTGAAGGATAGAATATACAGACTTAAAGGCAGTAAAAAACCTTTATCTAGATCTATTAAAGGAGCGAGTATATATTATTTTGATGAAGAAAAGGGATATGAGCGAGAACTGAAATACTGTTCTAATCAACGCACGTGTTTTGTCGATGAAATGCAGGGCGACCAAAGAATGGAACATATTATTTTTAGAAACGGTATATTAATTGTAGAGAAAGAAAAAGTTGTGTTACAGAAACTTCTTTCTTTATATCACCCAGATAGAGACAAAATATTCTACGAAGAAAAACCTGCTGTTAAAGCAGCTAGTCAAATCGAAAATCTTGAAATGGAGGTAGAGGCATTAAACGCTGCTATAAACTTAGATATTGATATGGCAGAGGCTGTTATGAGAGTAGAGATCGGTTCTAAGGTATCTAAGATGAGTTCTAAAGAGCTTAAGCGTGATTTATTACTATATGCTAAAAACAATCCTAAGTTGTTCTTAGAATTAGTTAATGATGAAAATGTAATGCTTAGGAACTTTGGTATTAGAGCTGTAGAGATGAAGATAATTAAACTATCGCAAGATCAAAGAACGTTCATGTGGGGATCTAACAATAGAAAACTTATGACTGTTCCATTTGACGAGCATCCATATTCAGCACTTGCATCTTGGTTCAAGACTGATGAAGGAATGGAGGTTTACTCCAGTATAGAAAAACGATTAAAATAATAATCACTTAGTTGGGTGGCCACCCTTCGGGGTGGTCACTAAACTATAAAAAACGAATTATGGCAATAAGTGTAGATAGAGTATATCAAACAGTTTTGGCGTTAGCCAATAAAGAACAAAGAGGTTATATAACTCCGCAGGAGTTTAACTTATTTGCCAACCAAGCTCAAAACGAGATATTTGAGCAATACTTTTATGATCTTAGTCAATCTCGTAGAACACTTGGTAACGATACTGTTATTGGAGATCCTAGAGATATTATCGAGGATAAAATTGCTCAACATATAAGCCACGTAGTTATATCACCAGGTGTTCTAGGTGCAATACCAGAAACCCTCACGTCATCTGCGGCTCTTTATTTTAAAGTATGGGTGGATTGGGATAATAGTGGAAATTTTATTGCATGCGAAAAAAACCACGATTATAACAAGTTTATATTATATGAAAGTTCGCCTTTGACTAAAAGCACTATTAAAAGACCTGTTGTAGTCTCAACTAGCGGAAACAATAGTGTGGCTTATTGGAGGATTTACCCGCAGGATGCGAGTACGTTGCAAACTCGAGCTCGTGTGGCGTACGTAAACAAACCCCCACGACCTAACTGGACATATGTTATAGTCAATAACAAACCTCTTTATAATTCTTCAGCAAGCGATCGTCAAGATTTTTTATTGCATAACTCTGAAGAGAGAAAACTCGTATTAAAAATACTTCAACTTGCAGGTGTTACTTTGAAAGATTATAACGTTACTCAGATAGCTGGAGCAAAGGAAGCTATAACAACACAACAAGAAAAACTATAAGTAAATGGGTTTATTAGACGGAATTTCTATTAAAAGTTACTACGACAGTAATGATCTAGGTAATTATCAGTTTGTATCACTTGATGATATTGTAACACAGTTTCAAGTTATGTATGTGGGCGAAGATAAAATTATACCTAAAATTGCTAGAGCAGACATAGGTTTTCATGCTCAAAGGGCTTTAGCTGAGCTATCATTCGACACGTTTAAGTCTTTTAAGTCACAACAAATAGATTTACCTCCGAGTCTAACTATGGCATTACCGCATGACTATGTAAATTACACTAAAATATCATGGGTAGATGGCGCGGGTATTAAACGCCCTATATATCCTACTAAACACACATCAAATCCATTTCAAGTAGATCAAGATGATTCAGGAAAGTACCAATTCCCTGTTTCGAATTATGAACTTCTAACAAATGGTGATTTTGAGGGACAAAGCTCTATAGGTTGGGACTATACAAGTAATTTTATTCATCTAGGCGCCACCAGTGCAGATGGTGATGCATTTTCTATAGTAACTATCAATAGCGGTGTTCTAACCTTTACTCATGAGATGCATCAAATTAGCCTTGAAAATACAGCTAAATTTGCTACTAAGTTTGCAGTTTCACAACTTATAGATGTAACGGGTATTTCTGAGGTAACTATTTCTGCTGATGGAGTATCTGCTGATGCGGTATCTAATCAACACGATAGTGGAGAGTTGTATCTAGGTTTAAGTACGACACCTGGCGACGAAAGTGTAGGTTTAGACTCAAACAATGATCAAAGTATATTTATAGAAAACTCATATATAAGTTGGACAGGAGGTGATTCAAGTACTCAGCAGTTAACAGGTGTTGATGTATCTGACTACGACGAAGTATACGTAGTAATTGTATCAAATTGTAACGCGTTATCAACAGCTACGAGTACAGGTGGTACCGCTATCAATACAATAGATAATTTAAGTGTATTAGCGCCTAATGCTCCTGGTGCTATTTTACAGCTTAACGCTGAACCAGGAAACGAAATAAATTCATCAACGTGGGATACATATAAATCTCACACGCCATCAGAAGATTCTATAGAAGACTATAGATATGAGAGACATTGGTTAAACCCTAACGAGCGTTATGGTCTTGATCCTAGTCACGCTCAAATAAACGGATCGTTTTATATAGACCAAAGATTAGGTAGAATTCATTTCTCATCTAATATATCAGGTAAAACTGTGATATTAGATTATATAAGCGATAGCTTGGGTACAGATGGAGAAATGCAAGTACATAAGTTAGCTGAAGACGCTATGTATAAGCATATGATATGCGATATCATGAGTACCAGAGCTAACGTAAGTAGAGGTCAATTAGTTTATTATAAGAAAGATAAATTCGCTGCAGTTAGAAAAGCTAAATTAAGACTTTCTAGTATAAAACTAGAGGAGTTAACACAGATTCTTAGAGGTCAATCTAAACAAATAAAACACTAATTCATGCCAGAAATTAAAAACACTTTTCTTCAAGGTTATATGAATAAGGACCTTGATGAAAGATTAATTCCTAATGGACAGTATAGACACGCTGAGAACGTAGACGTTTCTATTTCTGAAAGTTCTGATGTTGGTACTGTACAAAATATACTTGGCAATACGCGTGCTGATCTATTTTTAAACGAAGGTGTTGTTCCTGTAGATTGCGCTTGCGTAGGTAGTGTTGTAGATGAAAACAATAATAAACTTTACTGGTTTGTAAAGTCTATAACTAGAGAGGCTATAGTACAGTACGATGAGGCTTCTGGTGAATCAGTATTTGTGGCCGTTGATATGTCTTCAGCAGAATCATATCCTTCTTTTTTGAAGTTTACTGGAAAACCTATTACCGGCATAAATGTAATTGATAATTTTCTATTTTGGACAGATGGCGATTCTGAACCAAAGAAAATAAATATAGAGCAAACAGTTAATCAGAATAATCCTTCATCTATAAACGTTCATACGACTTTACATATTGACGGAGAAGATACTGGTATACCCTTATCTGAGGATCATGTTACTGTTATACGTAGGAAACCAAGTATAGCGCCTTCATTTCATATAAACTCTTCTTCAGAAAGCAACTTATCACCTATATTTGAAAAAATATTTCCTAGATTTTGCTTTAGGTATAAATATAGAGATGGTGAATACTCTGCTTTTGGACCTTTTACAGATGTTGTTTTTAATCCTGAATATATAGGAGCTATAAACGAACTTAACGCGTATGGTATTGATGAACCGTACAATAAGGCTATGGTTAACTCTATAGAGTCTATAGATCTTTACGATTTTGTTCCAGCTGATATTCCTGACGACGTAGTCCAAGTAGATATACTATATAAACAAGAAAACTCTAACGTAGTTTACTCTATAGCTAATATAAAGCATACAGATCCAGAGTGGTCGCTCAATGGTTACTCTCAAGGTGTAAGTGGATCAACTTCTTTACATAAAGGCAAGTACACGATAACAACTGAGAACGTACATGCCGCTCTTCCAGAAAATCAAACTTTTAGACTTTGGGATAATGTCCCTAGAAAAGCCGTTGCTCAAGAGATGATAGGTAATAGGCTTGTATATGGTAACTATACGCAAGGATATGACATTCAAGATATTGTTTCAATATCAGCTAATGCTATTCTTAGAACATCTCAAGACTTTGGGCAAGGTGGATTACCTTCTTTAAAATCTTTACGTGACTATCAAGTAGGAATTGTATTTGGAGATAAATACGGTAGAGAAACACCTGTATTTACATCTTCTGATGCTTCTGTCAAAATTGATTGGAATAACTTGACTTTCGGAAATAACGCTAGTAAATCACTTATGTTTACGTCTCAATTAACCTCTGAATACGTACCAGAGTGGGCTGATTACTATAAGTTTTACGTTAAACAAACGTCTGGTGAATACTATAACTTAGTTATGGATAAAGCTTATATTCCACAAAGTCATACTGGTTTTGAGAATGAAGGTAGTCACGCTTGGATTTCGTTTGCTTCTGCTGATAGAGATAAACTTGTGGAAGATGACTTTATTATAGTAAAAAAAGTAATTACTACAACACCTGAGCAGATATCGTATAACAATAGATATAAAATCCTTGATATAAAAAACGAAGCTCCAGACGCTATAAAATATGTTTTTCCTGATATAGGTGTGATAACTAACGGTATCGATGAAGGTGTAAATGAAGATATATTAGCTGGTTTGGCCGACGACGAATCTTTGTTTAGCGATTCGGCTGTTAACAGGATAGATACTGAAACAGATCATATCCACATAAGAAAAGGTGTATGGACTAACGCTACTATAGATGGTGCGTTATTAATACCGGAGAACGCTGATGGAGATGCGCTTTCGGATTTCGCAGAAGAAATATATATATCATGGAAAAAAGATGGTATTCATTCCGAAAGATACAAAGCTTCAACTGTAAGTCTTGATGGTAGCAGTTGGTA
>TARA_R100001594_G_scaffold26679_1_pt1 | contig 12093 bp, 9 predicted proteins | sample TARA_R100001594 | Tara Oceans TARA_R100001594 (sample SAMEA2622752) | marine metagenome | biome: marine biome (ENVO:00000447); feature: marine epipelagic mixed layer (ENVO:xxxxxxxxx); material: "saline water (ENVO:00002010), including plankton (ENVO:xxxxxxxx)" | depth 150 m | reverse complement strand
GTTATGGCTGCTGTAAAAGGTGATGTTGGACAGGTCAAATTTGATGACGGTGGTTCTTCAGTAAACCCTGTACTAGGTACAAGATCATGGTCAATGTCTATCACCAAAGACACACAAGAAACGACTGTTCAAGGCGACACTTTTAAATCTTTTGTTGGTGGACTTATAGAGGGTGAGGGTTCTGCTGAGTTAGTATATGACGCTGCGGCATCTGGTGAAACAGCAACTTTTGTTGATGGTGTATTAACAACTGGTGATTTAGGAACAGCAGCTTTTGAACTTTTCCCTGATAGTGGTAGTGGTGCTACTGCAAAAAAAATAAGTTTTAGCGGTCTTATTACTAGCTTTGAACAGAGTTCATCTATGGGTGATGTAAACACTATTAGCATTACATTTAAACCATCTGGCACTATTACATCAGCTATCTAATTTATTTATTAATCAACCCCAATTATGGCAACTGAAAGAACAGCAGACATTCTCATCAATGCGTTTAAAGATGAAATGACCACTAGACGCAAATATGAATTAAAAGATTCTAATGATAAAGTTTTATCTGTATTATATTTCCCACCAATTACCAGATTTGATAGAAAAAAGGCACAACAATTAGCTGGAAGTGATGAAGGTTTAGTTGTTTCAACACAGCTTTTATGTCAGACAGCACAAAAAGAAGATGGCTCACTTGCATTTGATATGTCAGATGCACCTATCTTACAAAGATCATTACCAGAAAAAGTATTAAATGAATTAGAGCTTTTTATGATGGATATACAGGTTGATATTGATTCAGCAAAAAAAGAATAAAAGGGGATAATTGGCTTAATTTTGAATTTTTCCTAGCAACAGAACTTGGTAAAACTTTAACTGAACTCAGAAATCTTTTAACAGAAGAGGAGCTTGTATATTGGGCTGCATATTATGATTACAAGAATGAAAGAGAGCAAAAAGAAATGCAACGACAAAAAGCTAAATCAAGGTAATATATAATAAAGGTTATTTGTTTCTGTGGCTCAATCAACGGTTAAATTAATAGTTGATGCTCAAAATGCGATAACACCGTTAAAAAGAGTTAATGACCAAACAAAAAAATTAAGTCAAACTACAGATAAATTAAAAGGAAGATTAGACAAATCAAATAGATCTTTAAGAGATACTGGAAGATCTGCAAAAGCGGCATCTGGGGGTGTGAAGGGTTTATTAGGAGCATTAAAACCTTTGCTCGCTGCATTAGCAGTTGTTGGCACAGCAAGATTTATTTTTGTCAAAACTGCTGAACTTGAAACACAAAGAAAAAGTTTAGAAGTCTTAACAGGATCACTAGAAAAAACTAATAAAATAATAAAAGAATTACAAGACTTTGGTGCTGTCACACCATTTACAAGTAGTGAACTAATTGAACAAACAAAAAGATTAAAAGCTTTTGGCTTTCAAACAGAGGAATTAGTTGATACAACAAAAAGACTTTCAGATGTAGCTGGTGCTACTGGTGCTGATCTTACAGGTATTGCAACAGCATTTGGACAAATAAGAGCAAAAGGAAAACTGCAACAAGAGGAAAATTTACAGTTATTAGAAAGAGGTGTTGATATAACGACTGAACTCAAAAAAATAACTGGATTACAAGGAGAAGAATTTGAATCTGCTATGAGAAAAGGGAAAATAGGTGCTGATCTTGTTACGCAAGCATTAATAAATTTAACAGATAAAGGAGGAACGTTTGCTGGTGGTGCTACTGCACAGGCTGACACTTTGAATGGAAAATTATCAACTCTTCAAGATACCATTGATACTTTGGCAAGAACGATAGGAGAAGAGCTTAAAGATGAAATAAAGGCTGTGCTTGATATAAGTATTGCTGCTGTTAAACAAATTTCAACCTTTATAGAAAGTATTGGTCTTGTCAACAAATTAGGTAAAAAAACAGCAATTGAAATTGAAACACAAGCTAGGGATGAAGCTACTAAAGAGCTTTTTGGAAAAGGTAAAAAATTCGGAAGATTTGAAGGCATTACAAATCCTCAAGCCAGAAAAGAATTTCAAGAATTATTTGATTTAAAGAAAAAAGAACTTATTACAAGTGCATTAACACTTAAAAACAGTAAAGAACAAACGCAAGAAGAAAAGAAAAGAAAAAAAATTGTAGAAGATGCCAAAGAAAAAGCAAAAAAAATTAAACAAAGCACCGAGAAAACAACAACAGCTATTGAAAGTTCAGTTACTTTTAATGAACTATTTAATACTGGGTTAGAGCAAACAAACTTTTTAGTTGATGGCCTTTCTCTTGGTACAGATAAATTTGCTGATAAATTATTTAATGTTAAATCTGAAACAGATAAATTAAATGAAAAATTTATGGAGATTGGTCAAGGAATAGAACAAAGTATTGTTTCTAACTTAACTGATGCGGTAAACGGTACAAAGACTTTAGGTGAAGCTGCTATTGGTGTTTTAAATCAACTAAAACAAAAACTTATTGAAGTAGCTTTACAACAAGCAACGGCTGGTTTAGGAAATAAAATAGGTGGATTTTTAGGTAATATTTTCGGAGGTAATAAAAATAAAAATAGTGGTAATTTTTTAAATGATATTTTTTCTAAAGGCAGTAGTGGCGGATCAAGTTTTGGTCTTAATCTTGGAATAAATACTGCCTCAGATTTCTTGCAATCATCACAAGGTTTTGCAACTGGTGGAAGGCCGCCTGTTAATAAAGCATCATTAGTTGGTGAACGTGGCCCAGAACTCTTTGTTCCAAATTCTGCTGGTACAATAATTCCAAATAACAAATTAGGAGGTGGGAACAGCATTACTAATATTGTTAATGTATCAGTAGATGCCTCTGGCAGCTCAGTTGAAGGTGATGATGCACTATCACAACAACTTGGGCAAACAATAGCTCTTGTAGTGCAAGAAACACTTGTTAAAGAAAAACGTAACGGAGGTTTATTAGCATAATGGCAACTTTTCCATCAATAAAACCAGCATACGGAGAAACGCAATCTATTGAACAAGATAATATCGTTGTAAAACTTGGGGATGGTTATGAACAAAGATTAGTTAGAGGACTTGCAGCAAACAAGAGATATTATCAAGTAAGTTTAGTTTTTAATATTTCACAGTCAGATGCAGATACTATTAATACTTTTCTCAATGCACGTTTTGATGATCAAGATGCTTTTCAGTACACAATAGGAGGAGAATCATCTGCAAGAAATTTTATTTGTATTAGAAGAAATAGTTCAATTCCTGTAAATGCGAGAGTAACAATGAATTTAACTTTTAAAGAAGTATTTGAACCCTGATGGCTATACCACATTCTGAATTACAAAAAATTAATCCAAATTCAATAATCGAACTTTTTGAACTGGAGCTTGTCGAGGGTTTGCATTATGCGACAGGAAATCCATCTAATGTTCCGACCATTTACAGATTCCATGCTGGAACTAATATTGATAGTTATGCCAATATTGTTTGGCAGTCAAACACTTATGAAAGATTCCCAGTTGTTGCCTCTGGCTATGAATATACTGGCAAAGGACAAATCCCTAGACCACAAATTATTATGAGCAATTTAGGCGGTATTACAAGATTAGGGTCAGTAATACGAGTAACAGACTTGCTTGCCTCAGTAAATTTAGTAACTCCACATAATGATTTATTAGATGCAAAACTTACAAGAAGAACTTTAACTGCTGATGCTTTAGATGCTTCAAATTTTAGCGGTGGTACTAACCCATTCGGTACACCAAGTTCAAATGAATTTCCAAAAGAGATTCATTTTATAGATAGAAAAATACAAGAATCAAGGGATGCTGTACAGTTTGAGTTAGTTAACAGGCTTGATATGCAAAATAAAAGAATCCCTGCAAGACAAGTAACAAGAAAAGATTTTGAAGGTGTAGGAACTTTTGTAAATTAATGAATGAACACTGCAAAAAACAAGCTATTGCTCATGCAAAAGAAGAGCAACCAAATGAATCTTGTGGTTTATTTTTAAAAACAGAAAAAGGGTATGAATATTTTAAGTGTGAAAATGCTGCCCATGAATTTGAAACAAATACTTTTGTTATAAATCCTTTTGACTATGCCGATGGAGAAGATAAAGGAGAAGTTGTTGGAATAGTCCATAGTCATCCAAATAATATTTTAAAATTTTCAGAACCAGATATATCTAGTTGTGATGCAATTCAAATACCTTTTTATTTAGTTTGTCCAGATTTAGATAAAATGATTGTAATAACACCCAAAGATGATGCTTAAAAAAATAAAAATTTACGGTGTTTTAAGAAAATATACAGGACAATCTGAATTTATGGCTGATGTAACTTCACCACATCAGGCTTTTAGTTTTTTGTTTTGTAACTTCAAGGGTCTTGAGGAGAAGATGGCAAACCAGATTTATTGTGTTCAAGTAGGAGATAAAAAAATAACACAGGATTCGATCAATATGCAGACAGAACAGGATATAAAAATCATTCCAATAGTTCATGGTAGTGGTATCTTAGGATTAGTATTTGCAGGGGTAAAGTATGTTGTTGGAAAATATGTAAAGAAAAAAGTTCTTCAATATGTAATAACTTATGTTGCAACTGATTTAATAGTAAGGGGTGTAAATAATTTAATTTCAAATAATCAGGAGAACCAAAATCAACAATCAAGACAAGATCCACTTGACCCTGCGGCTTTAGCTTCAAATTATTCATTCACAGGGCTTACAAATATTAGCCAAGCTGGTATTCCAGTTAATGTTGCTTATGGTGAAATCTTGGTTGGTTCTATAGTGGTATCAAATGGTATTGATACAGTTCAAGTGGAGGGTACAAATTAATGTCTATTAAAGAATTTGACCAAAGTACAACTTTTTCTAATCCTGACTTACCAAGTGGAGCCTTATCTTCAAAACAATTTAATACAATAGTGGAACTACTTTCTGAAGGAGAAATAGAGGGAAGTGCAACAGCATCAAAAAATGGCATCACAGATAAAACTTCAACAGCATATATAAATAGTTTTAAAAAAGATATTTTCTTAAATAAAACTCCAATATTACAATCAGCTGCTAGTGTTACAGCACCGAATGATAGTGATTTTAATTTTCAAGATGTTGGTTTTGAGTTCAGAGAAGGCACAGCAAATCAAACTTTTATCTCTGGTATTAAAAATATTGAAACTGAAGTAGGCATTGGAACAGTTGTTACAACAACAAATCCAGTAACACATACAGTAACTCAATCTACCATTAATGCAGTAAGGGTGACTTTACAATTTCCCTCTATGCAAGTTTTTAACAATGAGGGTGGTATTGATGGAACAGAGGTAAATTTATTAATTAAAATTATTGAAAATGATGGCACAACTACAACAGCAGTTAATGACACAGTAAAAGGACGATCAACAAATGCCTACAACAGAGATTATTTAATAAATTTAAAGTCTGGTACAAGCTTTCCTGTTCAGATAAGAGTTGAAAGAGTAACAGCAGACAGCACAGATTCAAGAACTGTTAATGCTTTTAGGTTTTCAAGTGCAACAAATATAATTATGACTCAAAATGCCTATCCAAATACTGCTCATGCAGCTTTAAGATTTAGTGCAGAGAAATTTCCAAGAATCCCAAATAGACGCTTCCGCATAAGAGGAATAAAGGTAAAAATTCCGTCAAATGCCTCAGTAAATGCTACACATGGCAATCTAACTTATGCTGGAACTTGGAATGGAACATTTAAGGCTGATAAAGAATGGTGTTCTGACCCAGCTTGGATTTTATATGATTTGCTAATTAATGATCGTTATGGGTGCAATCTTGAAGAAAGCTCTCTTGATAAATTTACTTTTAAAACTGTTAGTGAATATTGTGGAGTTTTAGTTGATGATGGTTCTGGTACAGGATCTACGGAGCCACGCTTCTCTGTAAATATATCAATCACACAACAAGACGAAGCATTTAACGTCATCAACGCTTTATGTAGTGCAATGAGAGCCATTGCTTTTTATGCGGATGGAACTGTAGCTATTAAGCAAGATGCCGAAGGTCAGGCAACAAAATATATTTTTAATAATTCAAATATTACAGAAGATGGTTTTGTTTATAACGGTTCAAGTTTAAAGACAAGGCATACAGTTATTCATGTTCAATATTTTGATATGACAACACAAGAACTTGATATTGAAACAGTCGAAGCTGACGCAGCAACACAAACCAAGTATGGGGTACGAACAAAAAACATTAAAGCATTTGCTACAACATCAAGAGGTCAAGCTGCAAGATTGGGGCGATGGTTTTTATTCAATGAGCAAAATTCTGGAGAAACTTGTTCTTTTGCCACTACTTCGGCTGCTGGTGTTTTGGTTAGATGTGGAGATATTATTGAAATTTCAGACAGTTTAAAATCAGGGGTTAGGAGAGGTGGTTTATTATCCTCTGTCACAAGCACTACTGTTGTTGTACTAGATGATGAAGATTCAACAGATATTCCAAGTCTTACTTTAAGTCCAACCTTATCTGTAGTTTTACCTGATGGATCACTTGAGACAAAAACCATAAGCGGTATAAGTGGAAAAACAATAACTGTATCATCTGCATTTTCTACAGCACCAAACGTAAATGCACCTTATGTCTTAGAAAATTCAACATTAGAAACTTCTACATGGAAAGTTGTCTCAATAAGTGAAAATGAAGATTTAACTTTTTCTATTACAGCACTTGAACATAATGAGGGTAAATATGCCTTTGTTGAAGATGGTACAGCTTTGCCGACAAGAAATATCAGTAGTTTAACTCAAGTTTTAAACCCACCCGAAGGATTACAGGCAACAGAACAAATTGTATTAATTAATAATAAAGCTGTTTCAAAAATATTACTTGATTGGCAAACACAGTCAGGGGCAGCAAGATATGAGCTTCATTACAGAGTTAATAATGGAAGTTTTACAAAAATAGAAACAGTATCAAGTTATGCAGAGATAGTAAATAATGAAGCTGGAAGTTATGAATTTAGATTATTTAGTTTCAATGGTTTAGGAGAACCATCAAGAAATCCAGCGACTTTAACATTTACTGCTGTAGGTAAAACAGCACCACCATCTGATATTACAAATTTAACTTATGAACCTATTTCTGATAAGGAAATAAGACTACGATGGGATGCTGTTACAGATTCAGATGTTCGTGCTGGAGGACGTATTCATGTACGTCACAGCCCTAAAACAGACGGATCAGCAAATTTTTCAGATGCAACAGACCTTGTACTCGCTTTGAGTGGAGCATCAACAGAAAAAGTTGTTCCATTATTGGAAGGTGAATATATTCTTAAGGCACAAGACGATGGAAACCGCTTTAGCACAGGAGAAACTTCTATTGTTATTGATTTACCAGTAGCACAACCTAAACTATTAGTACAGGCAAGAAGAGAAGATCAGGACAGCCCAGCATTTCAAGGGTCAAAAACTAATGTGGGTTTTGATTCTGGAACTGGTGTAATAAGCTTAGCTGGAACAGGTAACTTCGATGATAGTACAGATATTGATGCAGAAAGTTCTATTGATGACATTGGTGGAGTATCAACAACAGGAACATATTTATTTAATGAAACTTTGGATTTAGGTGCTGTATTTAGTCTTGATTTAAGAAAAATAATACAAACCGCCTCTGTATATTCAACAGATTTATTTGATTCAATAACAGATTTAGATGCTAGACAAGATTTTGATGGTACTGGCTCTGTAGATACAAATGCAGAAATTTTTGTTCAAACTTCTCAAGATGCCAGTTCTTACTCAGGTTTTCAAAAGTTTGCAAATGGTACTTTTAAAGGCAGAGCATTTAAATTTAAATGTGTCTTAACAACAAAAGACACAAACCAAGATATTAGGGTCAGTCAACTTGGATATTTTGCAGAATTCCAAAGAAGAACAGAACAGAGTACAACAACTATTGCCTCTGGAGCAGGAGCAAAAGCGATAACATTCAACAGTCCATTTTTCTCTGGTACAAGTGCATTATTAGGTGCAAATTCAAATCCGCCAGCGATAGGAATTACAGCATTTAATATGGCCTCTGGCGATTTCTTCGAGCTTTCAAGTATTACTGGAACTGGTTTTACTGTTCATTTTAAAAATAGTTCTGGCAGTTCTGTAGATCGAAACTTTAACTTTACTGCAATCGGTTTTGGTAAAGGTGGATAATTCAGATACAATAAAAGAAATTACTGTAAATTAAATGTCAAGAGTTGATAATACTGGAGGATCAGGTTTTACCGTTGATAATGGTACTGGTCTTGTAGTTCGTACAAAATTAAATCAAATAATTGCAGCTTTATCTACACTTAATCAAGGTTCTGGTGACCCCTCAATCGGTGTTGCGGCCTATGTTCCACATATTGATGGTAATACCTTAAAAATTAGAAATTCTGCTAATAATGCCTTTGTTACTTTAGGTGATGTAAGTGCAACAAACTTTGGTCATGCTGGATTATCAGCAGCAAATACTTTTACTTCTACAAATATATTTCAAGAAGATGTAACATTTGATGGTGCTACTGCTGGAAGGGATGTTGTTTTTGATAGATCAGATAATGCACTTGAGTTTGCTGATAATGCTTCAGCTAAATTTGGAACTGGTGGAGATTTAACTTTAAGCCATAATGGAACAGATTCTACTGTTGCTAATACAACAGGAGAACTAGTAGTAAAAGGGGATACACTTAAATTAAAACAAAATACGGCTGATGAGGTTTATTTAGTAGCAACTGCAAATGGGGGAGTTGATCTTTACTTTAATAATGTAAAAAAATTAGAGACTGAATCTGGAGGAATATCACTTACAGGAGGAGCAGCGGCTAACGTCACAGCCCTTTCTGATGGAGCAACAATAACAATTGATATGGCAACAGCCTGTCATCATTCAGTAACGCTGGGAGGTAATAGAACCTTTGCAGCACCAAGTAACCAAGTCGTAGGTCAGGCTGGTTCAATATTTATTACGCAAGACGGTACAGGGTCTAGGACAGCTTCATTTAATAGTGCATTTAAATTTGTAGGCGGTACAGCACCAACACTCACAACAACGGCTGCTGCGGTAGATCGAATAGATTACATAATTTTATCCAGTAACGTAATACATTGTGCAGTTTCATTGGACGTTAAGTAATGGGTTTTTATGATGCTATAAGAGTCGGAGCTTCTGGGGCTACTGATGCTTACACAGTAGAACGTAGTTTAAGGTTTAATGATGATGATGATACAAATTTAAATAGGACACCTAGTAGTGCTGGTAATCGTAGAACTTTTACTTATAGTAGTTGGATAAAAAGGTGTACGTTAAGTGGAGATCAACAATTAATTATTGCTACACCATCTTCAAGTGCTACAAGTCACATACGCTTTGATAGTGATAATACTCTAAACGTATTTGATTACGGCACAGATTATGATTTTAGATTACAAACAACACAACTTTTTAGAGATCCTAGTGCTTGGTATCATATAGTGGTTGCTTTTGACACAACACAAAGCACTTCAAGTGATCGGGTAAAAATATACGTTAATGGAACACAAGTAACATCTTTAGCAACATCAAATTATCCTTCACAAGATCACGATACAGATTTTAATAATACTGTTGGACATTATTTTGGAAAAAATCCTTACTATACAAATCGTTTTGATGGGTATATGGCAGAGGTAAATTTTATTGATGGATTTCAGTATGACGCTTCATACTTTGGAGAAACAAATGCAACTACAGGCCAATGGAATCCTAAGAAGTATGTAGGAAGTTATGGCACAAATGGATTTTATTTAAATTTTGCAGATAATTCTGGAACGACAGCAACCACCCTTGGCAAAGATTCAAGCGGTAACGGCAACAACTTCACACCAAATAATTTTTCTGTAAGTGCTGGTATTGGAAATGATTCTTTAGAAGATACTCCAACTAATAATTTTCCTACTTTTAATCCTTTATATAAAAATAGTTCTGGTTCTTACGAAGGTAATGCCTCTCTAACGAATGGTAATTTGGCTCATTCAAGTGTAGGTTCAGAAACTAATGCTTATGCAACTTTTGCTTTACCTTCATCTGGAAAATATTATTGGGAGGTAAGGTTATCTTCTATAAATACTGCTTCTATTGGAATTATTGTTTCAAGTGGAAATGCTAATAGATCAATTCTTTTTAATCAGAATGGAACAATATTTCAAGATAACGCTTCTGCTCAAACTGGATTAAGTTCATGGTCAGGTGGGGATGTTATAGGTATTGCTTATAATGGAGATAGTCAAACACTTCAATTTTATAGGCAGGGATCATCACAAGGATCGGCTTTAAATATCACAGCTTTTACAGAATCATATTTTCCTTTAAGTAGGATTAATGCATATGCAGATATTAATTTTGGACAAAGAGCATTTAGTTATACACCACCAACAGGATTTAAAGCATTATGTTCAGCAAACTTACCCGACCCAACAATACTGCTACCTAATAAACATTTTGATACTTTGCTTTACACAGGTGATGGTTCTAGTAGTCATACAATTACTGGACTAAATTTTAAACCTGATTGGGTTTGGTTAAAGAGTAGAAGTGCAGCTCATAATCATGGTTTAATAGATGCAGTAAGAGGAAGAGCAGAGGTTCTATTTTCAAATAGCACTTCAGATGAAAAAACGAGTGGAGCATCACAAGACTTAGTTTCTTTTAATTCAAATGGGATAACTGTTGGTACTCCTTATCATTTAAGTGCGTCAAATAATAATGGGACAACTATTGTTGGATGGAACTGGAACGCTGGTGATACAGATGGCAAGACTTATACAGTAAAAGTTGTTTCTGACTCTGGTAATAAATATAGATTTGATGATTTTGGAACGTCTGCTGTAACTCTTGACCTTGCAGAAGGTGGTACTTATATTTTCGATCAATCTGACAGTTCTAATGCCACACACCCTTTAAGGTTCTATACGGCAGCAGATAAATCAGGTGGAGAATATACAACAGGAGTAACGACAAGCGGTACTGCTGGATCATCTGGAGCGACTGTAACAATAACAATAGCTGCATCTGCTCCAACGCTTTACTATCAATGTTCTTCTCATGCTGGAATGGGAGGGCAGATAAATACCAACTCAACTCTTGGATCAAGTAATTTTGATGGTTCTATTGAGTCACAAGTAAGAGCCTCGGCAACGGCAGGGATTTCTATAATAACCTACACAGGAAATGCTACCTCTGGAGCTACTGTTGGTCATGGTTTAGGAGTTGCACCAAAAGTACTTATTGTAAAAGAAAGAGGAAACACTAACAACTGGCCTGTTTATCATGCAGAGATAGGAAATACAAAAGCACTTTATCTTGATTTAACAAATGATTCAGGAGGAGCTTTTACTGGTGCATGGAATAATACATCACCTACATCTAATGTTTTTTACTTGGGAAATAGTAATGAAACAAACAGATCAAGTGGAAATTTTATTACTTACTGTTTCAGCGAAGTAGCAGGGTATAGCAAGTTTGGGTCATATACAGGCAACGGATCAACTGATGGCACGTTTGTTTTTACAGGTTTTAAACCAGCTTGGCTAATGATAAAAAGGTTTGATAATACTTCTTCGTGGGAGATTGTAGATAACAAAAGGTCTTCTATTAATGTTACAGATAAATCTCTTTATGCTAATTTATCTGATAGTGAATATAGTTTTAACAACTTTGATTTTTTGTCTAATGGTTTTAAATTAAGAAATGCTAATAGCGATCAAGCAATGAACATTTCTGGTGGTACTTACATTTATTTAGCATTTGCAGAATCACCATTTAAAAATGCTCGTGCTAGATAAACGGGCATACACTAGAATAAAACTATGGCATTTAAACTAGACGGAAAACCATTAGCAGTTGATGTGGCATTTAGTCACAACAATATTAACTACCCTGCTAACTGGCTTAGATTGGCTTCCAAGACAGAGAAAGAAGCTATAGGTATAACAGAAGAGGCAGACGCACCAACTTATGACTCAAGGTTTTACTGGGGTGATGGAACTGCTAAAGCACTTGATGATGTAGATGCAAAGGATGAAGATGGTAATTTATTAAAA